>Ga0335074_10000716_pt1 | contig 45911 bp, 45 predicted proteins | sample Lox_Sample_23_FD_206715 | JGI IMG/M metagenome (GOLD analysis project Ga0335074, IMG submission 206715) | Soil microbial communities from Loxahatchee National Wildlife Refuge, Florida, United States - Lox_Sample_2.3 | ecosystem: Environmental > Terrestrial > Soil > Wetlands | place: USA...
CATCAGCACCTACGAGCAGACACGGACCATTTGGATGGATGGGCGCCCGCACCCGCCTGATTATGCGGTGCACACCTTCATGGGCTTTTCCACCGGCAAGTGGGAAGGCAATATACTCACCGTCTACACCACCCATATCAAACAAGGCTGGGCGCGCCGCAACGGGCTTCCTGAGAGCGATCAGGCCACCATGACCGAGCATTTCCTGCGTCACGGCAGCATCATGACGCACGTGACGATTCTGTACGATCCCGTTTATCTCGCGGCTCCGCTGATTCGAACGGATGATTTTGAGCTCGATTCCAAGGAACTCGGCGGCTGGCTGTGGCCCTGCGAATACGTGGAAGAGATCCTGAGCCGGCCGAAGGGCCAGGTGCCGAATTATCTTCCGGGCCAGAATGCGTTTCTTTACGAATACGCCGACAAAAATCATTTGCCGCACGCTGCGGTGATGGGCGGCCCGGACACGATGTATCCCGAATATCGCAACGAGCTCGCCACCGCGAAGATCGAATCGTCTCCGGCTGCCGTTCGAGCGCCCGCGCCCCGACCGAATCCTGAGAACGCTGAATTGCACATTCTTCCCGTACAGGGCAACGTTTACATGTTGGTCGGCGCCGGCGGAAACATCACCGTGCAGGTGGGTAGCATGGGCGTGCTGGTGGTGGACACCGGCCTCGCGCAGTATTCCGACAAAGTCCTGGCGGCGATTCGAACGCTTTCCACAAAGCCGATCCACTACGTGATCAATACTCACGTGCATCCCGATCATGTGGGCGGCAACCAGGCGCTGGCGAAAGCCGGCGGCGGATCGGCGCGCGAAGTCACGCTGATCAACACGCCAGGCGAAACCGCGGCGTTGAGCGTCCAAATCATCGCGCATCAAAATGTTTTTGACAGGATGAGCGTGCCGCCGGCCGGTCAGAAGCCGTATCCCGAGGACGCGTGGCCGACGGATACCTACCTGGGAACCGAAAAAGAACTGTTCTTCAATGGCGAGGCGGTTCAGATGTTTCATCCCAAAGCCGCCCACACGGACGGCGACACGATCGCTTTCTTCCGGCGGTCGGATGTGGTCAGCGCCGGCGACATCTTCGTGACCAACGGCTATCCGGTCATCGACCTGAAAAACGGCGGCAGCCTGCAAGGCGAGATCGACGGGTTGAATCAGATTCTGGACCTCGCGATCCCCGCGCATCACGAAGAAGGCGGAACGTACATTATTCCGGGCCATGGACGTTTGTGCGACGAATTCGATGTCGTCGAATATCGCGACATGGTCACCATCGTTCGCGACCGCATTCAGGCCATGATCAAGAAGGGCATGACGCTCGATCAAATCAAGGCCACGCGCCCCACGCTCGATTGGGATCCGCGCTACAACACGCCGGGTGCGTTTTGGACCGCGGATATGTTCGTGGAAGCGGCTTATCAGAGTCTGACGCAAACTAAATAGATGGCAGACATCACCGGTAAAACCGCTCTTGTCACCGGAGGAGGGCGGGGAATCGGCCGCGGAATCTCGCTTGCTCTCGCTCGCGCCGGCTGCAACGTTGCGGTGAATTATCACCAGCGCCTTGAGGACGCCGAATCCGCAGTTCGCGAAATCAGGGCCCTTGGCCGCCGCGCCGTCGCAATCCAGGCCGATGTTTCGCGCGCGGCTGACGTCACGCGACTGGTGCAGGCCGCTGAATCGCAACTCGCGCCCATCGAAATCCTCATCAACAATGCGGGCAAGATTCTGATCCAGTCCATCGAGCAGATGACGGAAGAGAGCTGGCACGATATGATCGCGTCCAATCTCACCTCCTGCTTTCTGGTCACCCAGGCCGTGCTGCCAGGCATGCGCGCCCGACATTGGGGGCGAATTATCAATATCTCCTCGGTGGCCGCACAAGCCGGGAGCATCGTTGGCGTGCATTACGCGGCGTCAAAAGCGGGAATGCTCGGCTTGACGCGCAGCTACGCGCGAGTGCTGGCGAAGGAAGGCATCACCGTGAATGCGATCACGCCCGCGCTGGTTGCGACGGAAATGGTGCTTTCCAATCCCGTGGCCAAGCCCGAGATGATCCCGATCGGCCGTTTCGGCGAGATCGACGAAGTCGCCGACATTGCGGTCATGCTGGCCGGGAACGCGTACATCACCGGACAAACCATCAACGCCAACGGCGGCTATTACATGAGCTAACCGTTAAATCACCTTGGTTGCGCCGCCGTCCATGTCGATCAGCGCGCCTTGCAGAAAACGTCCTTCGGGACTCACCACGAACGCCACCAGCGCGGCGATGTCCTCCGGTTCACCAATTCGCGTCGTCCGCGCGCTCTCGATCATTTTGCGCTCCGCCGTATCCACGTCCGTGCCTTCATGCGCGGCCCTCGCCTCCAGCATCCGGCGGTAACGATCGGTCCGGATGCTGCCCGGATTCACCGCGTTCACTTGCACTCCGTCCTGAATCCCGACCTCTGCGATCGCCTTGGTGAACGATAACAGCGCCGCATTCACCGATCCCCCGATCGCGAACAGCGGTCCAGGCATGCGCCCGCCGACACCCGAAATGTTCAGCACCGAACCAGCCTGCGCTTTGAGATGCGGCCACGCCTCGCGCGTGAGTCGCATGGCGCCGAAAAACTTGAGCGCGAAACCGTCGGCCCAGTCTTCGTCGCTGATTTGCAGGAATTCTCCCCGCTTTGTTGCGCCCGCATTATTCACGATGATGTCGATCTGCCCATAGGTATCGACGGCAAACCCCACCACTCGCTTCGCCGCGTCCATTTCGCGAAGATCCACGGCGAGCGCCGCGGCCCGTCCGCCCGCGGTCTCAATCTGTTTCACCGCGTGTTCCAGCAGATTCCCATCGCGCGCGCACAGTATCGTGCGTGCGCCTTCCGCCGCCAAACGTAGCGCGATCGCCTTTCCGATCCCGCGGCTCGCGCCAGTCACAATCGCAGTCTTTCCAGTCAGGCGTATTTCCATGGTCTTTTCGTGATGAGTTTACATTATGCTTGTTCGTGAGAGCACGGTGCTAGCTCAACCCACCAAATCACAATCGAGCCGCGCGAAACTCATGCCGGTGTTCCGCGTGGCCGCGGGCAACGCGCTCGAGATGTACGATTTTCAAATCTTCGGCTACTACGCCGCGGCGATCGCCGTAACATTTTTTCCCACCGGCCATGAATTCGCGTCTCTGATGCTCGCACTCGCGACGTTCGGCGCGGGATTCTTGATGCGTCCCTTGGGCGCCGTCATCTTGGGCGCTTATATCGACCATCGCGGACGCCGCTCGGGCCTATTGCTGACGCTCACCTTGATGGGCTTTGGCACGCTCGCTGTGGCGCTGCTGCCGGGCTACGCCGTGATCGGACTCGCCGCGCCCTTGCTGGTTCTGGTGGGCCGCCTGGTGCAAGGCTTCTCGGCGGGCGTCGAACTCGGCGGCGTCTCGGTGTATCTTTCTGAAATCGCGCCGCCCAATCGCAAAGGCTTCTATGTCGCCTGGCAGTCGGCCAGCCAGCAGGTCGCGGTGATGTTCGCTGCGCTGCTTGGGATCGTTCTCACCGCGTCGCTCTCGCATAATCAAATGACGCGCTGGGGATGGCGCATCGCGTTGCTCGCCGGATGCGCTCTGCTGCCGTTGCTGCTCTTCTTGCGCCGCTCGCTCGAAGAAACCGCCGAGTTTCTGGCGCGCCCGCATCACTCGAGCGCAACCGAAATCATGAAATCGCTAGCCTCGAACTGGCGCGTCGTGTTGCTCGGGATGATGATGTCCACCATGACCACGGTGTGCTTCTACATGGTCACCGCGTACACACCTACGTTCGGCAGCTCCGTACTGCATCTGGCGGCGACAGGCAATTTGATCGTCACGCTGTGCGTCGGCGCCTGCAATTTCGTAGTGCTGCCTTTGTCGGGCGCGCTCTCGGATCGCGTCGGCCGCCGCCCGATTCTTTATGCCTGCACCATCACTGCGCTGCTCACGGCCTACCCAGCGTTGTTGTGGCTGGTAAGCGCGCCATCGTTCACGCGCCTGCTCATCGTCGAACTGTGGTTCTCGCTTTTCTATGCCACCTACAACGGCGCCATGGCGGTTTATCTCACCGAGATCATGCCCGCCGCGGTCCGGACCTCCGGTTTCGCGCTCGCCTACAGCTCGGCCACCGCGATTTTCGGCGGGTTCACTCCCGCCATCTGCACCTACCTGATCCACGTCACCGGCAATCGCGCCATTCCCGGCATCTGGCTGTCGTTCGCCGCGGTCTGCGGATTATCAGCCGCGTTGATGTTGTCCAGAGCGCCCGCGAAGACAACCGCCGCCGCTTATTGATATCCTGCGTTCTGGAGGTGACCGAGTGGTCCAATTTGTGCGGTTCGGAATTGTTACGGCGCTTTTGACAGCTACGCCCCTGCTGGCGCAGCTGAGTCCGCCCGCCGAAACGTCCGTGAGCATTGCTGGAAAAAATATCCGCATCAACTACTCGGCGCCTTCCATGCGCGGCCGCAAAATCTTCGGCGGGCTGGAGCCGTATGGAAAGGTCTGGCGCGCGGGCGCGAATGCAGCTACATCGCTCCACACCGACGCTCCGCTCGACATCGCAGGCCTCATGCTTCCCAAAGGCGATTACACGCTGTTTGTCTATTTGGATCCCAAGCAGTGGCAGCTCATCGTCAGCAAAGCGACGGGCGAGTGGGGTCTCGACTACGACAAAGGCCAGGACTACGGCCGCGTCAAGATGGAAATGAGCAAGCCTGCCAAGCCGGTTGAGACTTATAAGATGACGCTCACCAGCCTCGGCGGCAACAAAGGCAAACTGCAACTCGCCTGGGAAAATACGATCGCCACCGTCACATTTACCGTAAAATAATCCGTTTAACCAAAAAAAGCGATCTTTTGTGATCCGAAATTTGCGAAATTCGGAAACACTGTTGCGAGTGCGCTGTCCGGAATTCCGAACCACGAACACAACGACGCGCCGTATTGGTCCACCGATGTCGTCGGGATCCAGCGCCCGCGTGTATCTGTGTCGTTCGGTCCGGCTAGCTCGAACTCCGGAAACTGGCCGAAGATCTGCCCGCCTTTCACCGCGCCGCCAAGCACCAGGTGGTGGCTGCCCCAGGCGTGATCGCTGCCGTCGCTGGTGGTTGGTTGAAACGTGCGGCTGAAATCGGATTCGGTGAATGCCGTCACATTCTCCGCCATCCCCAGTTCTTGTGTCGCATCGTAAAAGGCCGCGAGCGCCTGGCTCAATTGCGGATAGAGATTGTCGTGCGCTTCCAGCTCGCCCGCATGCGTATCGAACCCGCCCAGCGAACAGAAGAAGATCTGCCGGCTCATGCCTAGGTACGATTGCACCTGGATAATTTGCGCCACCTGCTGCAACTGCGATCCCAGCCCGGTCGTCGGAAATTGCGTCTTGAGCGGCGTGGTTTTGGCGAGCGCGGCTTCGAGCGCTGCTGCGTCGGCAATGCTGTTTGCCATTGTATTGTTCGCCGCCTGCACCAGCGAAACGCCGTTGTCGGTGGTCAGCAACGATGTCAGCGCATTCAAGCGCGCCTGCGATGCCGCCGAGCTGTTGAATCCCTTCAGCGTGAGCGATTGCCCCGGTGTGATCGCGACCGGCTGCGTAGATGCGCCTTGCCCCTCCAGCGCATTTCCGGCCACCGAAAGAAATGCCGGGAAATTCGCCGAGTTTATTTTCTGCGATACCAAATAATCGGCCACACGGCCGGCCCAGCCCGTTGGGCTGTTGCCTTGCGCGATGGAGGTCTGCCATTGTAACTGCTGATCCGAGTGCGAGAAAAGATTCAGCGGGATTGGCGCTTGCGCGTTCTGGTATTGCGTTCGTGTGAGTGGCTGTACGAGCGATCCCGTGTTCGCCATCACCGCAAGTTCTTTGCTCGAAAACAGGCTGGCGAGTTCCGGCAATTTTCCATGAAACGCGTAGGGCGCGTTCGCAACGCTGTAAACAACCGGAGTCAGATCGCTGGCCGCGAGCGCCAGGCTTCCGCGGATAGATGTGTACGCTTGAAAGTTGGCGTCATCCATAGGCACGATAGTGTTGTTCGAATCGTTGCCGCCGAACAGAAACACGCACACCAGCGCCCGGTAGCTCGCGCTGCTCTGCGCCATCGCCGGAAGCAGGCCGAAAGGGCGCAGCGCCAGCGTTCCCACCGTTGCCGCTCCCGCGCGAATGAATCCTCGTCTCGAAAGCATGTGGTCTGGTGCTCCTAGTGAATGATTTGATACTCGCCCGAAGTTAAAACAACATAAAGCGCGGCCTGTGTTTTGGCGAGCGCCGTGGTCTGTGCGTCGATCGCGCCGGTGGCCGCTTGCGTCAGCGCCGAAGACATCGAGCCGTGCAGGAAAATCGAGCTGATGTAGCTCAGCAAGGAAGCCGCGCTGCCCGCTTGCTGGACAAACGGCGTCAGGTTCACTGTCGTGCCTTTGTCGATCTGCCCATACAGAATCGAGTAAACGATATCGGCCCGGTTCGCCGCTGTCTGCGTCGTCTGTATCTGAAACTCCGGCCCGAGCAATCCACCGGACACGCGATATTGCGGTGAAAAATAGCTGAACACGCTCGGAGCATCAAACAGGTTCTCGCTCAGCAAAGACGTGTCGTAGTAGATCGTGCTGTTCGCCGAAAGCGTCGCGTTCAGCCCCCGCAGGATGTTCGGCAGGAACAATACCGGTTCGCGCAGATGCCCGAAGGCCGGATTCACAGCCGCCGTTGGATCGTCGCCCGCGCGCGCTTCCGGATCCGTGAGGATCGCCGTGATCACCGCCTGCAGGTTTCCCGTCACGCCGTGGCCGTCATCTTCAAAGATTTTCGATACGCGCTCGATATACTGCGGGCTCGGATTGCTCGTCACCAGGTGTTGGATCAGTTGCTGGCTCACAAACGGCGCCATCGTCGGTTGTGCCATCAAAGCGTCAAGCAGAGAATTAAGATCCTGCTCCGCCGTCTGGCCGGCCGGAATTGTCACATTGCCGAAGATCGATTTGGCCGTTGTATCGTGCTCGGATTCCACCGCGAACATCTGGCCGATGAAATATTCGGGATTGTTGACGTGTGCCGTTGCACCGGGCGCCGTCGGATACGTCCAGCCCGTCAGCAGCTTGGCCATGTTGGTTACCACCGCCAAATCGAAGGTCGGCGCCGGATTTTTGTTTTGATCCACCACCGGCGATCCGTCCGGATTCAGCTCCGTCAGCCCCAGCGTGAACAGCTGCATCAATTCGCGCGCGTAATTCTCATTCGCCGACGTGTTCTTCGCCGGGTTGGCCTTGTTGTTGTTGGCCATGTTCAAGTACCGCCCCATTGCGGGACTGAGCGTCAGCGCCTGAATCACGTCGCGATAATTTCCGAACGCTTTGTCGCGAAACAGCCGCCAGTACGGCGGATACGCGTAAGCTTTGGGAACTCCGCCGCCCGCGGAAACCACCCAGATCTGGCTCAACGCAAATGCCACGCGCTGCCGCAGTTGATCTTGCCCGCTGACGGTGTTCTGAAAGAACGCCGCCTTCACCGGACTCAGATCGTAATTCGGCAGGCCCGCCGAAGTAAGGATCGGCTGATCGGGAAGGTTCGACGTGTTTAACGCAAACTGCGCCTTCAGCCAATTCGTGATTCCCGTCTGCTGCAATTGCGCGATGGACGCGGGCGTCGGCCCCCATGTCGCCTGATCCAGGAAGCGCGCCGCTGCCGCCGCCGATAACTGCTGTGCGCTGGATTGCCCGAATCCAGGGACGACCGGCGCCGCGAACAGCAACACAAGGTACGAGCATTTCAAAACGGATCGCATGGTTTCAAGCTCACCCCTCTATGAACACCAACAGCGGTCAGGAGTGTCGCAGAATTCGGTCCAGCCGTATAATTAGCACTGATCTACTTTTTCAGGAGGACCCATCTAAGTGAAATCGTTTATTTTTTTCGCGGCCCTGTCGGTAGGGTGCGCGTTACAGGCCTCTGCGCAGCAGCCAGCCATCACCTATATCTCGAATTCGGCCACTTACCTTCCCCCTGGACTGCCGGACTCCGCCCTCGCACAAGGCTCCATCGTCGAAATCTTCGGAACGAACATCGGGCCAACCACAGCGGCGGCCGCGCAAAGTTTCCCCCTCTTGCAATCGCTGAGCGGCACGTCTGTAACGTTCACCGTCAACGGCACGTCCACCCAAGCCCTCATGCTGTTCACTTTGGCTAGTCAGATTGCAGCGGTGCTTCCCTCCAGCACGCCGGTTGGCACGGGAACAGTCACTGTCACCTACAACAGCCAAACCAGCAATACGCTGCCAATCAGCGTAGTCGCGAGCAATTTTGGGATGTACACGTTGGGACAGAATGGCACCGGACCAGCCGTCATCACAACGCCCAGCTACAAAGTTGTCACCCTGACATCGCCCGCCAAACCGGGTGACACGCTGGTGCTCTGGGGCACGGGACTTGGGCCATATTCCGGCAATGAGGCTGAACCGCCCAGCGAAACTGGCCTGAATGTCAACGCGTCCGTCTATGTCGGCGATCAGTCCGCCACAATCAGGTACGAAGGCCGCTCCAGTTCGCCGGGCCTCGACCAGATCAACTTCGTCGTTCCCGCAGGACTCAGCGGCTGCTACGTTCCGGTTGCAGTGGTTGTCAACGGCATCGTCAGCAATTTCGGTTCCGTCTCCGTTTCCGCCGATGGATCCACGTGCTCCGATCCCGCGGGTTTGCCCAGCACCGCCATCAATGAAATCGAAACCAACAACAGTCTGAAAGTTGGATTCATCGAATTGCAGAAGATCCAATTCAGCGCCACGGTTCCCATCCTGGGAGCATTGAACGTAAAGCAGGACTACGGCGCGGCCTACTTCTACGATTTCAACGATCAGGCGCTGCTCGCCTCGCGCGGCCTCAGTTCCATTTCGTCGTTCAATTCCTGCACCGTCCTGGTTTGCTCCAACAGCGACACCTGCATCCCCGATAACTCGGCTCTGAATGTGCCGCAGATTTCGGCTGGCTCCCAAATTACAATCACCGGCCCACAAGGCACCGCCGTCCTTCCGCTCGCGGCCAATCGCGTCGGCGAATTTCACGGCCCGCTCGGATCGTCCACCGTTGTCGGAAGCGGCAACGATTTCCTGCAACCGGGTTCCTACACCGCGAGCAACGGCTCCGGCGGATCGGTGGTTGGCGGGTTCACTGCGGATCTCACGATCGGCTCGCCGCTCACCTGGACCAACCAAAGCACTGTCTCCGCGCTGAACGCCATCGACCGGACGCAGAATCTGACCATTAACTTTTCGGGTGGCACATCCAGCGACTACGTGGCAATTCTTGGAAGCTCAACCTCCACCACCGGGTCGCAAGATGCTACGGTAACTTTCGTCTGCACTGCGCCTGCGAGTGCTGGCACCTTCACCATTCCGTCCTTTGTGCTGTCGGCGTTGCCACCCAGCGGAAACATCAGCCTCAACGTCGACGGAGTGCAAGTCAGCGGACCGGGCGGATTCTTGCTCGTCGGAAACTACCCGCTCTCGAATACCTTCACCGCCCCCGGCCTCGACCTGGGATTCTTCGCCGAAACGGTCGTCAGCGGGATCAACATTCCGTTCCAATAGGACGCTCCTGCTCGGTTGCACCAATGGGCCGCCCGCTCAATCGTGAGAGCGGCCCCGGGCCTGAGAGCGGACGCCCGAGAAGATCATGGCCGCGCCTAACAGCGCCAGTGTGAGGATGCACGCCCACCGCGTTACCGCGCCCTCGATCCCGCCGTCGTAGTCGATGAGGATCGATGCCGGTCCAGCGGTGCCGGGAACAATATACAGGAAGCCGAGCCCATCCTTGAGAACCCGCACAGTGTGGCCGTTGACCCTCGCGTGCCACCCGGCGTTCCATGAGATTTGAATCGAGACCACGCTGTTCGGCGGCAGGTTCGTTTGGATCTGCGCCGAGTGCAGGCTGGTCCAATGGAACGTGGCGCGCGGATTTTGCGGGTCTTCGAGCGCGGCAACGTAAGGACGAAGCGGCGCGAGATCGATGCCGTTGCCTGGCTTGCGCGCAACCAGATCGCTCTGTGCGAGGACATGCGCCAGCGACGGCGACGCCCCGGTGCTATACAGAACGTCGCCGCGGTCGCGCCATAGGGGTTGCAAAACGCCCTCGAATTCCTGCGGATGGTGGAACTCCTTGTATACTTCCGTGCTTCCGGCGCCGCTGACCTCCACCGCCTGGACGCCCAATGCCTTCAGCCAAAGCACGGCGATTTGCGCGGCTTGTGACCCGGCTTCTTCTCCCGTGCCGATCTCGTATTTGGCATCGTGATAGGGATAAATCGTCAGCCCTTGATCGAACCCGCCGCCGATTTCGGGCGTGTCCGAAAACGCTGTGAGCCAAAAGGCGGTTGACCCCGGCAGCATCACGCGGCCGCCGTTCCAGTGTTGATTCAGCCACTGCGCCGTGCGCCATTCCGAAGTGGTGGTGATGTCGATGGATAGCAACAGCCAGTTGCGCGCGTAGCGGCGCTCGGCTCTTACCGGCCAGATCAGGAGCACGACTATCGCAGCGATGCCCGCAATGGCCGGACGCGGCGGCAGGCGCCGAAGTAACCCGTCGAGCACAAGGCCGGTAAGCAAGAGCAGCGCCATTTCCATCTCCAGGTGGTAGCGCTCCGGCTGCGGGACAATCACAACGTTCGCCCACGCGCTGGCAAGCGGAAAAAGAGCAGTCAGCAACGTAAAGAAGATGGCGAATTGAAGACCATTGGAACACCTGCGCAGGATTGCTTTGAGGGCCAATAGCAACAGCAAGATCACAGGAGTCCATAGAAGCAGCGCCGTATCGGCGTGCTTGTAATCCCCGCCGACAAGTTTCGCATTCGCATGCACCGCTGCAAGAGTTGACGGAGGAATCCACGGCGAAGCCACCAGGTAGGCCGCGGCGCCAATGAGAACGATGGTGCCCAGGTCACCTACCCAGGTTTTGTTCCCAAGCCTTGCGATGCCATACGCGATCAGCGCCAGAGCCAAAGAAAAAGCACCAATCCAGTTTGTAAGTGGCACCGAAGCGACGCTCAACACCGCGAGCGTGATGTAGACCGGGCGCCTGCGGTCCAGCGCGAGATCGAGGAACAGGATCGCCAGCGGAAGCAGAGCCAGTGCGGCAATGTGCGGGCCTTCTCCGTCGCTAATCAGTACGGTTAGCCGCTCGGGATGCAGGATGCCGTTCTCCCGCCCGATACTCGGAATCAACCAATCGGAAAGTGAGATCGCCGAATAAAGAGCGCCGGCGATGAATGCCGCTCGAACCGATCCGGCGAGCCGCAAAATCATCGCGAACAGGGTTACCGGTCCGAGGCAGTAAAGGAGCGCTGTTACCCAATGATAGGCATGCGCGGTAGAAGTCCCGCCCAAGATTGCCGCGAACGACACGATCCATTGCAGCAACGGCGGATATGTATTTTGCGACGGAATGCCCGCGTACCAAACCGGAAACCACGAGTAATCGTGCCAATGCGCCAGCATGTAGCGGCTGATCCCGATGTAGGCCCCTTCAATAGAACCCATGAAACGCGAGTATTCAATTCCGAAGAGTCCCCAGCATATGTAGAGATTCACCAGGAAGAGCGCGGCGGCCAGCAGTGCAATCTGCATCCGGCGGCCGAAGAGTCGATCGTACGTCAATTAAGCCTAATCCCGGTTGCGCGACGCGCTCGAATACCGCCGCTCCAGGCTTTCGAATTGCCCGCTGCGTGCCCACCCGTGACGATGCAGCCAATAGCGCCATAAAACGCGCAGGATCGAAAGCCCATAGACCGTGCTCTGCACGAACGAAGCCGAGGAGGCCTGCGGAAAATAACGCGTCGGAACCGGCACTTCGGCGATACGCAGCTTCAGTTCCACAAACTGCGCCATGATCTCCTGATCGAAAATAAAATCGTCGGAATTCATCGCCAGATTCACGCTTTCGAGCGCCGCCTTGGTGTACGCGCGATAGCCGGTGTGATACTCCGACAGGTGCAGCCCGAAAACGCGGTTCTCCAGCCCCGTGAGAAACCGGTTCGAAATATATTTCCACCACGGCATGCCCTGCCGCATCGGATTTCCGCCCAGCAACCGCGAGCCCAGCACCACATCAGCCTCACCCCGGCGGATCGGCTCAATCACTTGCGGCAGAAGCTTGGGGTCGTATTGATAATCCGGATGCACCATCACGATCACGTCCGCTCCGGCCCGCAGCGCCTCGCGGTAGCACGTCTTCTGGTTCGCGCCGTATCCGTAATTGCGGTCGTGTACAAACAGTTCCAGCCCCAGGCTGCGCGCAATCTCGATGGTTTCATCGCGGCTGCCATCGTCCACTAGGATCACCAGGTCCACGACGTCGTGGGGCAGCTCGGCATACGTCATGCGAAGCGTTTTGGCCGCGTTATACGCGGGCATCACCACCACGACCTTTGGTTTAGCCGGAAGCGGGGTCATCGTACGGAACCGCGGTCACAACAAATTGATACGCGAACAGCGTCTTCCAGAGCCACGCCAGGCGATAGCTGATCCATTCGGCGGCACGCAGCGCAACCGGCGATCGCCCGTCCTGGAACGCGCGCTCGAACGGCACGCTGGTCGGTTCTATCGATCGGATTTGGAAGCCGGCCTCGCGGAAAAGCTCCTGCCAGCCTCGCCAGGTATAAAAATGAAGGTGCGTGCGATCGAAAAGTCCATGGTCGTGCTGAGGGAAGAATCCCCAAGCCACCTGCCAGCGAAAGTAAATGTTTCCGCTGTTCGGCAGCGACGCGATGATCTGCGCGCCGGGCCGCAGCACGCTGCGCAGCTCCTGCAGCAGATGCGCGGGTTGGCGCAAATGTTCCAGGATATCGGCGCAAATCACATAGTCGAATTGCTCGAAGAAGCGCGGTAAACCTTGGTCCAGATCGCGCTCCATGAGATCCACCGAAGCGGGAAAATCGGGCCGGCGCCCACCCGGAAGCTCGATGCCCGTGACGCGAAAGCCGCGTGCCGCAAGCGCTCGAGCCAGGTAACCGTTGCCGCAGCCGATATCCAGCACACTGCGGTCGCGTCCCTCGCCCGGAAATAAGCGCAGCAACGCCGAATGGCTGCTGTACGGGCTGGATTTCCACGGATACACGAGTGCAGACTCCGCGGCGCCGGTTTTAAGAACGGGGGCTTGCACCGAACTCATTATGCCAGAACCGCCGTTGCCCAAGATTTGGCAAAAGGACTGCTACGGCAATCTTTTGGAAATGGGAGTATGATTTTCACAGACCTTTTGGGAAGCATCCGGTCGCAGGACGCCACGGCGCGTAAGAGTCGAGGTGAATCCTGTGCCCTGGACCTTCTAATTACCGTCCGTGAGGAGGTAACTCGTGGCCCTAACGATAGGAGCACCCCGCGAGACTTTCCCGGGTGAACGGCGCGTCGCGCTGACGCCGCGCTCGTGCGACACACTGGGCAAGCTGGGCGCAGGCGTGATCATCGAGGAGTCCGCCGGCGCCGCCGCTGGTTTCTCTGACCAACAATTTGTCAGCCGGTCGGCACGTATCGGCACTCGCGCTCAGGTTTTTGAACAATCCGACATCATCGTGCAGGTTCGCGCGCTGGGCGCCAATCCCGATGCCGGCCGGCACGACCTGGCTTTGCTGCGGGCGAATCAAATCGTGATCGGCTTCGGCGAACCGCTCACCGCGGCGTCGGAAATGTCGGACTTGGCGCGCGCCGGCGTGTCGTTTTTCGCGATGGAGCTGATGCCGCGCATCACCCGCGCGCAAAGCATGGATGCGCTTTCCTCCATGGCCACCATTGCCGGATATCGGGGCGTTCTGCTGGCCGCCGATGCCTTGCCGAAAATTTTTCCCATGCTGATGACCGCCGCCGGAACCATTACTGCGGCGCGCGTTCTCGTCCTCGGCGCGGGCGTCGCCGGCTTGCAAGCCATCGCGACGGCGCGGCGCTTGGGCGCGGTGGTATCGGCGTATGACGTGCGCACTGCGGTGAAAGAGCAGATCGAGAGCTTGGGCGCCAAATTCGTGGTGCTGGATTTAGAAACCGGCTCCTCGGAGGGGCAGGGCGGATACGCCAAGGCCATGGACGAAGAGTTTTATCGCAAGCAGCGCGCGCTGCTGACCGAAGTGATCCGCGAGCAGGACGTGCTCATCACAACGGCTGCGGTTCCCGGTAAGAAAGCGCCGATTCTGGTCACCGCGGAGATGGCGTCCGCCATGGCGCCCGGTTCGGTCATCGTCGACATCGCGGCAGAGCGCGGCGGCAATTGTGAGCTGACACGCCCGGGCGAAACCGTGCTGCATCACGGCATCTCCATTTTGGGCCCGCTCAATCTCGCATCCACCGCGCCGTTTCACGCCAGCCAGATGTATGGGTCGAATATCGCGTCCTTCCTGAAGCTCATGGTGAAGAACGGTGAGTTGACAATCAACCGCGAGGACGAAATCATCCGTGAAACGCTGGTGACCTTCGGCGGGGAAGTGGTCAACGCGCGTGTCAGCGAGTTGGCAATGAAAACCGCGGCGATTCCCGCCGGCGAGAGGAGATAACGATGGCCCCCTACGAATTCGACTTGTGGGTATTTATGCTGGCTGCGTTCCTGGGATTTCAGCTCATTCGCGGCGTCTCTCCGCTCTTGCACACGCCCCTGATGTCGCTGACCAACGCGATTTCCGCCATCACCGTGGTGGGCGCAATCCTTCTGACGGGCGAAAAGGATGCCAGCACGCTTTCGCGCATCCTCGGATTTTCCGCGGTGTTTCTAGCGGTGCTCAACGTCGTAAGCGGCTACTTGATCACCGATCGCATGCTGAAGATGTTCAAGCGCCGCGAGCCGGAAAAGAAATAACGGGAGCGCATGGACATGAAACTCGATAACACGCTGCTCCCCATTCTCTACATGCTGGCGGCCATGGGCTTCATCCTGGCCATCAAATGGATGAACTCGCCCGCCACCGCGCGCCGCGGCGTCATCGTCGGCGAAATCGGCATGCTGCTGGCCGTGGTCGGCACCCTGCTGCGCTTCGAGGTCGTCAATTATCAGTGGATTTTAGTCGCATTTTTCTTGGGAACGGCCTGCGGCATTCCCATCGCTTACATCATGCCCATGACCGCCGTGCCGCAGCGAACCGCCTTTTCGCACGCGTGCGGCGCACTCGCGTCCGCTTTGATCGGGACCGCCGAGTATTATAAAGGTCTCAACCAGACCACCGCGCTTTCGCACGTCGTGATGGTAGCCCTGATCGTCGAAACGCTGCTCGGTTTTCTCACGTTTACCGCCAGCATGATGGCATTCGGAAAACTGCAGGAGGTGCTGCCGCAGCGGCCCATCACGTATCGCGGGCAAAACTTCGTCAATCTCGGGATTTTCGCGGCGGCAGCCGGAGTTGGCTTGGCCCTGATCGTCGCGCCCCACCACAGCGTCCTGTTCCCGCTGTTCGCCGGGCTGGCTTTGTTTTTCGGAGTCCTGCTCATCGTCCCCATCGGCGGCGCTGACATGCCCACCGTCATCGCCCTGCTCAACTCCTACGCCGGACTTTCGGCAAGCGCCATGGGATTCGTATTGAACAACAAGCTGCTGATCGTAGCGGGCGCTCTCGATGGATCGTCCGGATTCATTCTCTCCATCATCATGTGCCGCGCCATGAATCGTTCGTTCACCAACGTGCTGTTCGGCGCGTTCGGCCAGTTGCAAACCAGCGCGGCCGCGGGAGCGGAAGCGAAGCCCATACACACCGCTACTGCCGAAGACGCGGCGCAAATTCTTGACTCGGCCCGCAACGTCGTCATCATTCCCGGCTACGGCATGGCGGTCGCGCAGGCGCAACATAAACTGCGCGAAATGTTCGATATCCTGACGCGCCGCGGCGTCGACGTCCGTTTTGCGATTCATCCAGTGGCCGGCCGCATGCCGGGCCACATGAATGTCCTGTTGGCTGAAGCCGACATTCCCTACGACAAGCTGTGGGAGATGGACGACATCAATCCCGAGATGGTGAATGTCGATGTGGCATTGATCATCGGCGCCAACGACGTGGTGAATCCAGGAGCCGAAACCGATCCCCGCAGCCCCATCGCCGGAATGCCCATCATTCAGGCCTACAAGGCCCGCAGCGTCATGGTCATCAAGCGCAGCATGAATCCGGGATTCGCCGGCATCGACAACGAGCTGTACTATCGCGACAACACGCTGATGTTGTTCGGCGATGCGAAGTCGTTTCTGGCGAGCATCGTCAAGGAGCTGGGCGCGCTGGCGAAGGTGTAGTTGAGGCCGCGCTCGGCAGCACCACATTCACCGTCGGCGCGCCGGACGGCAATGCGATCTTGGCTTCCGTGAACCGCAGGATGATCCGCCGATTCATTTCGCGGCCAACCATCCACTGCTGGTTGGGAATGGTCTTGAAACGCGCCTTGATCACCGCCCCGGAATCCGCCAGTTTATCCACGCCCAGCACCTCGAGTGGAGCGAGCACCGCGGCGCGGTACGGTTCTTCCTGGCTGAGTTCGGCGCCAATCCCCTCCAGAACGGCCACCACGCGATCGGTGTCGTCGCTATACGCGATGCTGAGATTGAACACATAGTAAGAATATTCGCGCGTCAGATTCGTCAGGCCCTGGATGATGCCGTTGGGAAAAATGTGCACGGCTCCATCTTCGCCCCGCAGCACCGTGGTGCGGAGGTTGATCTCTTCCACCAGGCCGGTTTTGCCGTTAATCACGGCCACGTCATTCACCCGGATCTGGTTTTCCATCATCATGAACATGCCCGCCAGCACGTCTTTGATGATGTTCTGCGCGCCAAATCCGATGGCTACGCCCGCTACGCCCGCCCCCGCCAGCAGCGGCCGGACGTCGAAATTCATTTCCTTCAGCATCATCAGTCCCGCGATCACCCAGATCAGCACGAACAGCGCCTTGCCGGTAAGATTGCCGATGGTCTCGGCGCGCTTCTCGAGTTCGAATTCGTTCCCGCCGCCGCTTTTGAGCATCATCTTGACCGCATAGATGCGGAGCCCGGCAATCACTCGCGCCATCGCCCGCGTCGCCACATAGGCGAACAAAAGGATGAACAGGATGCGGACTGCGTTAAAAAGGATGGGGGCGTAGTAATCCGGATTCAGCAATTGGCTGCGGGTCGGCATGTCGTTTCATTCATGATACGCACGGTACAATGGCAATAATGATCGCCACCCCGGTGACGCTCTCCAAACTTAACGAATTGGAGGTTTCGCTCAACTCGGCCATCCGTGGCAAAGCGGAGGTGGTCCGCCTGTCCATGGTTTGCCTGCTCGCGCGCGGTCATCTGCTCATCGAGGACGTGCCGGGTGTCGGCAAAACCACGCTCGCGCAAGCGCTCGCCCGCTCCGTGCATTGCAGCTTCCACCGGCTTCAATTCACCAGTGACATGCTGCCCAGCGACGTCTTGGGCGTCACCATTTACAACGCGCATAGCCAGGAATTCCAATTCAAGCCCGGCCCCGTATTCACGAATTTTCTGCTGGCCGACGAAATCAATCGCGCGACGCCCAAAACGCAATCGGCGCTGCTCGAAGCGATGAACGAAGTGCAGGTCACCATCGAGGGCCGCTCGCACCCGCTCGAACAGCCGTTCATGGTGGTGGCCACGCAGAACCCGGTAGAGCATCACGGCACCTACCCGCTGCCCGAAAGCCAGCTCGATCGTTTCCTGATGCGCATTCGCATCGGCTACCCGGAGCGCGACGCGGAACGCGAAATCGTTCGTGGCCCCGATGGCGTTCACGCCGAAACCGTCCCGGCCATCCTGACCGGCCCCGAGCTTTTGCGCTTGCAGGAGCAAGCTTCCCAGGTGGTCATCGATGACAGCTTGGTGGATTACATGCTCGCCATCGTCGAAAAAACACGCAACCACGAATCGTTGGCTCTGGGCGTAAGCCCGCGCGGTTCGCAAGCTTTGTACCGCGCCGCGCAAGCCTTGGCCTTGATCGAAGGCCGCGACTACGCGATCCCGGACGATATCAAGCGGCTGGTGATTCCGGTGTTCTCGCATCGCGTCGCGATCAACGCCCGCACCTCGCTCGCGCAACGCAGCACCGAAGCGAGCGAGCGTGTGCTCCAGGAAATCATGACGCTGGTCGAGGTCCCGCTGTAATTGGCCCTCGTCCCCTGAACGAATGAAAACTGCAATCATCGGCCTGCCCATGGTAGGCAAAACATCGCTGTTCACCATCCTCACCGGCGTGCATGAAGCCACCCGCGTCGGCGTAATGGAAGCCCGCGTGGGCATCACCAAAGTGCCTGACGCCCGGCTCGACGCGCTCGCCAAAATCTTCGAGCCGCCCAAAATCACGCAAGCCACCGTCGAATATCTCGATTTTCCGGCTATTTCCAAAGAGGCCCTGCGCGACCCGAGTTACCTTGCCAGCATGCGCGTGGCCGACGCCCTGGCCCATGTCCTGCGGCTCTTTCCAAGCGATACTGTGCCGCACGAAAAAGGTTCCGTGGATCCGATTCGCGATCTCGAAGACGTCGAGATGGAGCTGATCCTGAGCGATCTGGTGGTGGTCGAAAAGCGGCTCGAACGTTTGGACAAGGATCGCAAGAAGATTAAGAGTGCCGACCTCGATCGCGAATTCGCACTCCTCGAACGCTGCAAAACGACGCTCGAATCGAACGTTGCGCTGCGCACTTTGGAGCTCGCGCCCGAAGAAGAAAAGCTGATCCGCGGATTTCAGTTCCTTTCGCAAAAGCCCATGTTGTTCGTGTTGAACATCGGCGAAAACAATGCCGGGCGCCTGCACGAAATCGAAGAAGAGTACCGCAAAGGGCCGCTGGCGGGCCGCACCAATACGGCCGTCACCGCCATCTGCGGCAAGATCGAAGCCGAGCTCGCCGAACTTTCGCCCGAAGAAGCACGCGAATATCTGGCCAGTTACGGCCTGAACGAATCCGGGCTCGAACGGTTGATCAAAGCCACCTATGCGCTGCTCGGGCTGATGTCTTTTCTTACCGCCGGCGAAACCGAGGTTCGCGCCTGGACCATCCCCATGCACAGCACCGCGCAAAAGGCCGCCGGGGCGATTCACAGCGACTTCGAGAAAAAATTCATTCGCGCCGAAGTTGTCAACTGGCAGGCGCTCATCGACAATAACGGATATCCCGGCGTGCGCGAAAAAGGCCTGCTGCGCCTGGAAGGCAAAGAGTACATCGTCAAGGACGGCGACGTGCTTGTGATCCGGCACGGCTAGCCGGCGGCGTATAATGCGGGCGCTGTGAAATGACAAGGGCGATGATTGCGGCGATCAAGCAGCCCCATGCGAACCAATCGCCGTGTTCACTGTAAAAAGTTGTGCCGCTGCGATAGGCGTAATGCACCGGAGAAATCGTTTCGGTGTACGGAGGAAACCGCTCGTTGATGCGGCCGTCCGGATCGATTACCGCGGTAATGCCGTCATTGGTGGATCGGATCAGCCAGCGGCTGTTTTCGACCGCGCGCATCCGCGCGATTTCGAGATGCTGTTCGCGCGCCGCGCTGTGGCCGAAGTAGCCGTCATTTGAAATATTCACCAGCAAATTGGCGCCGCGCTTCACGAACTGCCGGACCTCGTCGGGAAAAACAGACTCATAGCAGATGAAGACGCCGAGTTTGTGCGAATCCATCGGAAAGACCACGATACGGTTGCCGGGAGCGAAATCGCCGGCTTCCTGTGTGACGCGATTCACGAATCCGAAAATGCGCGGCACGTATTCGCCGAACGGAACCAGGTTGATTTTGTCGTAACGATCTACCAAAGTTCCGTCCGGCCGCAGCAAAACCGCCGAGTTCAGCGGTGCGCCTTGCGGCGTTTCGGCAACGGTGCCAAACAGGAAATAAGCATGTGTCCGTTGCGCCAGTTCATCAGCTTCCTGATGAAAAACGGGGTCCTGATAGTAGTACAACGGGCCGGGGCTTTCGGGCCAAATGATGATCTGATCGTCCATGCCCTTAGCCGCATCGGCCGATTCCTGGATCGCATGATCGCGCTCTTTATTACCCAAAAGGTAGGTCCAGCCTTCTTCCGGCATGTCGGGCTGCAGGACTAGCGCGGTTTGCTCCGGCGTTCGAACAACCGGCAGATCCGGCAACAGCAGCAATCCGGGAATCACCGCCAGCCAGTACAGATTGCGGCGCTGGCGCCGGACAATCAGCATTGCAACTACGGCGGAAATCAGCGCAAATACAAACGAAATCCCATACACGCCGACGAACGGCGCAACGCGCAACGGCAGCGGCATATCGATGGCCGCGTTGCCGAGAGTGAGCCACGCAAAACCGAAAGTGCCATGCGTGCGCTCGATGCCGGTCCAGAGGGCGGCCACGGCTGGAATCGCGTAGGGAGTCCGGAGCAACACCGCGGCGCCCAAACTGAACAGGGCCAGGTGCAGCGCCTTTAAAACACAAAATAGTGCGAATGTTCCACGGCTTCCCCAGTAGCCCATGCCGCCGTGGACTTCGAGCACAAACTGGATCCAATAACAAATGAAGATCCAATAGACGATGCCGGTGAATTCGCCCAGCAGGAATCGCCACAGCGGCCGCGGCTCCCAGGCCAGGGCGAGCAGCAGCGGGACCAGAGCCACGGGCGCGAGCCACGGCAAACCAAAATTCGGAAAAATCAAATTCGGATAGCAGAGAACGAGGAGGATTGCCGAGAGCAATGCCAGGCTGAAGTTGCGAAGAGAGCGGGTCAATATTTCCGCAGGATCGGATTCTTAAAACCCGCAGCTTCAAGATTGGTGCGCGCCTGGGCTTGCGTTGGAGCGTCGGGCATCGGTCCAACGAGAACGCGGAACACACCGTCCTTGGGAGCGGGCGCGAGAATCGCGTGGAACCCTTTCTTGGACAGCGCTTCGGCGATGATTTCGGCATCCGGACGCGCGGTGGCGACAACCTGCCAATATTGGCCGGCGGCAACCGGGCCGCTCACGTGGGCGGGTTCGGCCGGCGCGGCTGCTTCACTCGTGGGTGACGGTTTCCGTTTGTCTTTCTTCTTTTCGGCCTTGGCCGGAGGGGGCGTGGCAGGCTGTTCGGGTTGCGTGATGGAGGGCGGGGTTTCGGAGGGAGCCTGGCCGGCATCCGCCGGCGGCTGTGAGGCTGCGCCGGAATCGGTGGAAGCGGAAGCATCGGGAGTGCCCGCGTTCGGCGGTTGAGTCCCGGCCGCGGATTTGTCGGTGCGCGCGGCTTCAATGGCGGCGCCCCCAGCGGCTGAGTTTCGCCCGACGATGTAGCCCATCGAGAAAAACAACCCGAGCATCACCACCACAATCACAAAGACGCTGATGAGCTGGCGGTTTCCGAGAATCAGTTCAAATTCGCCTTCGTCGTTCTTCGGCAATTTGGATCAGCCTTCCAGTTTCTTCTCCGGCGGCCTCTTGCCCGCCAGATTATCCAGCGCCTGGCCCAAAGACGAGAATATATCGACAGGCACGGGGAAAACAACCGTGGTGTTCTTATCCGAGCCGATTTCGAGCACTGTCTGCAAATAGCGGAGTTGGATGGCGGCGGGCTGGCGCTGGATGACTTCGGCGGCCATGGCCAACTTTTCGGCGGCCATGTATTCGCCCTCGGCGTGAATGATCTTGGCGCGGCGCTCGCGCTCGGCTTCGGCCTGGCGGCCGATGGCGCGGATCATTTGCTCGGGAAGGTCCACCTGCTTCACTTCGACCACTGTCACCTTTACGCCCCAGGGTCCGGTATGGGCGTCGAGCACCGATTGCAGGCGCAAGTTGAGTTTTTCGCGCTGGCTCAAGAGTTCGTCGAGTTCCACTTCGCCGAGCGAACTGCGCAAGGTGGTCTGTGCGACCTGCGATGTGGCGTAGAGGAAGTTCGAGACCTCAAGCACGGCCCTGGTGGGGTCGAGCACGCGGAAATAGACGACCGCGTTGACCTTGACGGTGACGTTGTCGCGTGTGACGACGTCCTGCGGGGGAACTTCCATGGCTTCGATGCGGAGCGAGATGCGGACAATGCGGTCGATGGGGGCGAAGACCAGGATGACGCCCGGGCCTTTGGGATGCGGGAGGACGCGGCCCAGGCGGAAGATGACGCCGCGCTCGTACTCGGCGAGGATTTTGATGGAGGAGAGCAGATAAACCACGACGATCAGGACGGGGATGAGGATGGTCAAGTCGGGCATGGCGATGTCACTTTGGGCACTTCAGTGGACATTTCACTATACACCCGGCTCAGTGTGGATCGGAGGCTGAATTGTGTTGGCCGGCTGACGCGAAGAGACGGCGTAGGGGTGTGTGTAGGCTTCGCACGCGGTGATTTTTTTCGCGCGATCTTGGCGAAGTTGCGGCGAAGGTGAGCGGGGCGGTTGGGGCGTGGCGGCGTGAGGCAATCGTTTCGAGAATAACAAGAGCGATGCCGTGGCCAACGAGCCGGACGCGGGAAGTGGTTGCAGTGGAGAGGCAATCGGATTTGCAGGGTCGGTAACCGTCGGCCATACACCCTAGCCCAGAGGCCGCCGCGGCCAATCCGGCAAATTATCGGGAGATCCTGCGCACGCCCCGCGCACTTCCTTTCGCGAAACGGACGCGAATGCTAACCAAGCTCTACCAACTCGCCGACCTGCTGCGCGATCGGGCCCGCCGGCGCCGCATGACCGCCGATCACGCACTGGGCCGCCGCGGCGAGGATATTGCCCAGCGCTTTCTCCAACGCACCGGCATCGTGGTGGTGGAACGCAACTACCGCATGGCATCAGGCGCGGGCGAAATCGACCTGATCGGCTGGCAAGGCGATACGCTAGTCTTCGTCGAGGTCAAATCCCGCCGCACGGACGACTATGGCTCGCCCGACCGCGCCATCGGGATCGCGAAGCAAGCGAGCCTCATCCGCGCCGCCCGGGAATACGCTCGCCATGCGGAGGTACCGTGGCAGAAGGTTCGTTTTGACGTGGTGAATATTGTGTTTCGGACGCCGCCCGAGGTCACGCACCAGCGCGACGTGTTAGCTCTGCGCGGGAGTGAGCAACCGCGGAGCGCTTAGATAGCTCGGCGCGCCATTGAGGAGTCCGTTTAGGAGAAGACGGGCGGCCCGTTCAGGCTTTACGGTTTCGAACAAACAAGTGCGAGAATCTGCCCGCCCCTCCACGCGCACATGTGACGCGTCCTGGCTCACACGGTACGCCATTTTCGCTCCATGATGCGCCTGCAGCGAATCGAGCGGCCAATCGGAATCGGCCACCATCCGGATCGCGCCCTCAGCGGTGATCAGAATGGTCATGTCCGTGGGAGTATGGCCGGATTGGGCAGCGCTTTCGGCAGCGTCCAGAATCTGCATCGCGTTGTCCACGAACCGGCTCACAATTCTCTTATCGCGGCGGCGAGGCGGGTTTTGAATGAATTTCGGGCCTTAGTACTTCGAGGGGGCGTTGTAGCGGTCAGTTTGACGGCGAATTTCGATGAGTGGATGACAACGCAGCCAAGTTGACAAAAACCGTGGCTTTCAGTCCACGCCGGGCGTTGGCCGGTGTGACGGTTGAAGAAGTGTAACAAGCGGGTATTTGTTCCGCCCGGTTGTCATTTAGAATTGGCAAAGAGGATTCTTCCCGACATGCGTAAGAGCGCTATGGCTGTCGTAGTCGTGACGCTTGCCTCGGCCGCCGCGCGCAGCGCCGAGCCCGCGTCCTTCAGTCCAGCAGCTCTCGTGTCTCGACAAACGGCCGGTGGCCACCCGGAGTTCTTTATCGCCGCCTTCCCTCCGGGAGGGAAGGAGTTCGAAATTTTGCTTCCGTTGATGCCCCGATGGTTCGCTTACGGACCGAGTGGGCGGGTGGTGTACACGACAGCGCTCAGGGAGGCAGGTACGGGGTCGTTCACAGATCAACGGGGCCTTTTCAAGATTGAACTAGACCCCGTGCGTGTCAGTGCCATCCAGGGCCTGGACTCCTTCGGCTCAATCGGTCCGTTTGCGGTTTCGCAACGCGAGGATCTGGTCGTCTTCGGCGGCTCGAAGGGCGATAACTACCCGGCGAGAAGTTGCGGCGTGTATGGAATCCGCCTGCCTGCCGGAGATACCCGTGCAGTCACCGAAACCTCGGACTGTCGAGCGGGATCGCCGTGGCGCGTGCTGAGTCTTTCTCCTGAAGGGACGGAAGCGCTGATCTCCGCGAACCGCAAACTGGCGCTGCTGGACCTGTCAAAGGGAACGATCACTCCGATCGACGGACAGCTTTCGGGTGGGTCATTTTCCCCGGATGGCCGGTGGATCGCGGCGTTGCAGCTCGGAGATCCCAAAGCGCCTTCGAAGACCGTTCTGATTGATCGAACGAACCTCAGCAGCAGGCGGGATCTGGGCGGTGTAGACGATGCCGAGGTGGTTTGGTCGCCTAATTCCAGGTATCTGCTCCACGCAGTCTATCGGCCTGCTTGTCCCAGTGAAGACCAGCTGGCGCTTGAAACGCTGGAGGTCCAAACTGGCACTCGTTCGTTGATCAAGGAGTCCATCTGCAATTCTGGATCGAGCCGCCAGATTGGCTGGGTACGCTCCGACTTAAAGAGGTGACAAATGCGCAGGTGGATTAGCGTTGCCGTCTTCGCGTCAGTTTGTTTCGCCCCACCTCGCGCGGAGGCGCAGCAGCCAGGCCTGAACCAAGTGCTAAGCTGGCTACCTGTCGACACCGAGAGTGTTTTGGGAGCGAACGGGCCCTTCGCATGGAACCCTAAGGCTCTTTCTAACGACTCTCCTTCGCCGGAGCGTCTGACGGCGACAGAGCTGGAGATGCAGTCTCGCATGTTTCCTCTGACGCTGCTGAACTTCAAGAACGGCGGGTTCGGTGAATTCGTCATGGGCAAGACCGTATCGCTGGCGATCGAGGGCTCGCGCCGATTCCGGCCGCCGCGTGCACTCGGTCTGATGCGCTACGAGGGTTGCCTCATCATGGTATTCGCCCCAACCGTATCACTCGATGGAGCCGTTTTCATGAAGGCAGCTGCGAATTCCGCCGTGCGGTTTGAGGAGCATAGTGGAACTAGGGTCGCCGTCTTCGAGGAGGAATCAGAAAACGACACCTGGACCACATTTGTAGGGTTTCCTCGCAGTAATGTGGCAGTTGTGGCAACCAATCTCGATTATTTGGTTGCTTTGCTGGATCGAATGAGACGAGCGTCCGGGACTCGTGCTCTTTCGGAGGAGCTTTCGGAATGGCAGCACGTCGATACCAACGCGCGGGTCTGGGGAGTGCGGCATTACCGGAGGCAAGGCGCGGAGCTGGACCCGAGCTCACCCTTGCTCGGCCAGAACGCGGCAAATATTCCTGACGCCAACGCCGTGGGCGTTACTTTTTCGTTCGCGCCCGCCGCCCAACGAGCTGCTACGGTCGATTATTTTTCTACGAACCCGGAGGCTCGGCGCATCCTCTCCGGCTATCTCATGATGGAAGATGCCGCAACCGCCGCTCCACGAGAGTTTCAGATGCGTCTGCGGCAACCAGCCGCAGGTGTACTTGAGGCTTCCGTCAACCTGTCCGCAACCGAAGCAATCGAGAGGCTTCTGTTCGGATTAAGGGCGATGCTCGGCCACGCAATTTACCTATAGCCCAAAAGCGAGCAGGCCTGCGCGATCGTCCACGGTTCGGAAAAATACCAGCCCACATGGACGTATAACGCCTATCCGCTGAACTGGCTAGCTTTCTGCCTCCTAAAGCTCAAACCCCTACCGCCCCGCTTGCACCGTTGCCGCTGCGTTTAGAATGAATCGTGTCTCTCTTCCTCAAACTCCGCGACGGCTTTGTCAATCTCGATCTCATCTCCAATGTCAGCCCTTCGCCCGACGGCGCCACCGTCACGTTCCACTCCGGAGATGACTGCCGCATCAGCGGCCAGGGGACCGAGCACCTAGAGAAGCTCGTCAAATCACGCCTAGGTGTCACCCTCCGCTCCGCCGATCCTGACGAACCCGAGGACGAAAGCATAGACAGCATCGAATTCGTCCAGAAGGTGAGCGAGCACCAATGTGTCGTCGGCTACCGCAACCACCACGCCGTCACCGTCAGCGAAGATGTCCCCGCGCTCATTCAGGAACTGGACGGCTCCAGCACCGTCGATCCCAACGGCCTCTATCTCACCTGGAATCTCATGGCCCCTGAAAGTGCGAACGATCCCGCCGCCTGACACGTCTACACTAGAGACAGCATGCGCATTCTTCTGTTCAGCGGCAAAGGAGGCGTTGGCAAAACCAGCGTTGCCGCCGCCACCGGACTCCAACTCTCCCGCCTTGGCTATCGCACGCTCGTCATGAGCGTCGATCCCGCCCATAGCCTGGCCGATTCGTTCGACATCGAAACCAGCCTCTTTCAGGATCGCGCCAACGATCCGCTAGCCATTGACGAATTTCTCTCCATCCAGGAAGTCAACATCCAGAAGGAAATCAAACGGCACTGGCGCGAGATCTCCACCTACGTCATCTCCGTGCTCCGCACCACCGGCATCAGCGACGTTGAGGCCGAAGAACTCGCCATTCTCCCGGGCATGGAAGAGCTGAGCGCGATGATGTACGTGAATCAATACCGGCGCGAAGACCGCTACCAGGTGATCGTGCTCGATTGTGCTCCTACCGCCGAATCCATGCGCTTCGTCAGCATGCCGACCACGCTCGAGTGGTACATGAAGCACATCTTCCCGTTCCAGCGCGGCATCCTCAAAGCGGTGCGCCCGGTGGCCAATCGGATTTCGCCGGTCGAACTGCCCACCGACAGCTACTTCGCGAATATCAAGGACCTGTTCGGCCGCCTGGAAGGGCTCCCGGATTTGCTCGAAGATCCCAAGATCACAAGCGTGCGCCTGGTCACCAACCCCGAAAAGATGGTGCTTCGGGAAACGCAGCGCGCCTTCGTCTATTTTTCGCTGCATGGCCTCACGGTGGACGGCATCATCGTGAATCGCGTGCTGCCCGAAGCCATCACCGACACGTGGTTCGACCAATGGCGGGCGTCACAAGCGAAAATCCTGGACGAAATCGAAGAATATTTCTCGCCGGTGGAAATGAAGCGCATTCCTTTGTTCACGCACGAAGTGCTGGGACGCGACCGTTTGATCGAGCTCGCTGACGTTCTGTATGGCAAGGACGAAGATCCGGCGAAAGTCACCCGCACCGAAGCTCCCTACACGTTCGAAAAGTGCAATTCGCACTATGAAGTGCGGCTGCCGCTTCCGTTTGCCATGAAGGGCGAAGTGGGCCTATTTAAGAAGGGCGATGAGCTGGTGGTCGAGATCGGAACCCTGCGCCGCCACATCGGGCTGCCTACTTCCATGGCCGCCCTGATCCCCACGCGGGCGTCGTTGCAGCATAAAATATTGACAGTGGAACTTAAGGAAGGCAGATAATCGTAATAGGGGAATATGGACGAACAACAAACTTCTCAACAATCCACGGCTCAACCGCACGCTCATGGCTGCTTCTTTTGCGACGTTGTCGGGCCGCAGACTCAGGCGTTCTTCGATCATTTGTGGCCGAAGAACACGCGGGAACACTTCCGCAACGCGCGCATCGAAATGCTGAAAGGTGTGCGCAGTATGCTGGACGCCCGCATCGATCACCTTTCGCAGCACACGGCCAAGGGCACGTCGGTTCCGGTTGAGTAGCGGGCTATCGCTGGCTTAAGCCACCATCGACCGCCAGCACTTGGCCAGTGACGAAGTTCGAGGCATTCAGGAAATAGAGGACTGCCTGGGCAATTTCTTCGGGCGTGCCGGAGCGTTTTGCCGGAGTGGCCGCGATGAGGTCCTGGGCACGTGGATCTTCAGGCGAAGCCAGAATCACGCCGGGCGCCACGGAATTCACGGCAATGTCCGGTGCAAAGGCTTTGGCCAATGCGCGAGTTAGCATGATGACACCCGCCTTTGAAGCGCAGTAGTGCGCGTACATTTCCCAGGGCCGGATGCCGCCAAGCGAACTCAAGTTCACAATGCGGCCACCGCCGCTCTTCCTGATGAGCAGCGCGCCCTGCTGGCAGCAGAAGAACGTGGCCTTGAGATTTATACTGTGAATGAAATCCCAATCGGCCTCGGTGATTTCGAACGGATCGCGGCGCCGGAATCGCGCGGCGTTGTTCACCAGGCCGTAAAGTCCGCCGAGTTGCTCCTCCACTTGATGAAACATGCGCCGGATGTCGTCGACTTTTTCGAGATTGGCTTGGAACAGCGGGGCTGATCCGCATTCCTCCGCCGTCGCCCGAGCGTCGTTCTCCGATGTTCCGTAATGAATCGCAACTCGATAGCCCGATGCGTAGAGCCGCAGCGCGATCGCACGCCCGATGCGCTTGGCCCCGCCGGTCACCAGCACGGTTTGAGGATTCGCCATCTACACCACCGGATCGCCGTGCACTTCCACTTCTTCCGGCTCCACGCCTTCGCGCGCCGGCTCGGGCAATCGTCCGCTCCAGTTGGCCCACAACCAGAAGAACGCGGTGCTGGAGCTGAGCAAACCGGAAACTACGCCGATGGATCGCGGGCTCCAGTCCGCCGATGCGACCCCGGCGCCGGCCATCGAAAGCATCATGGTGGACCACTGCATCGTTTCCATGGTCGCAAACACGCGGCCGCGAAATTGATTCGATACGTGGCGCAATAGCTGGGACATGTTGAGCACGGAGCTAACCGCTACGGCTACGCGCGAGAGCGCAAGAAACAGCAGCGCCATTTGGAAGCTGCGCATTTGGCTAAAAATCACATATGTGCCGCCGTGCACCACGTAGCAAATGCTGATGGTGAGCTTATACGCGCTGAAAGAGATCCGTTTGCCGAGCCAGTGCGCGAACACGCCGCCGACGAGCAATCCGACTCCGGCCGCAGCCCACAAATATCCGATGCCCGCCGCGCCGCGATTGAAAACCAATTCGCCAAACAGGCTGAACAGGATCTGCGCGGCGCCGCCGCCCGAAGCCCAGCCCACGCCGACCAACGCGATGCCGAGGATGAGCGGCGAAGCCTTCATGTAGCGCAGGCCCTCGGTGTATTCGTGCCAGGGCCGCACCACTTTGTCTTCGGTGAGCGCGTTTCGCTCTGCCCGGAATCCGCGCGGTACGCGCAGCCGCGAAATGCAGGCGGCCGAAAACAAGAACGACAGGGCGTTGAACGCGAATGCGTATTTGTAGCCGAACTGCATCACGCTGGCGCCGCCGAGAAACGCGCCGATGGTCAGCGTCATCCATTGGGTGGTTTGCGTGAGCGAATTGGCCGTGTGCAGCTCTTTTTCGTTCGCGATGGTCGGAAGAATCGACGATCGGCCGCTGGTGAAGAACGGCGAAGCGAACATCAGCAGCGCGCTGAGCAGATAGAGCATCCAGGTATCGGAGCGGGGAATGGCGAGGATGAATGCGATGGCGACGACGGCGCGGATCAGATCGCTCGCAATCATGATGCGCTTGCGGTCCAGCCGGTCGAGCACCACGCCGGCGACGGGTCCAGACATCATGGCCGGAACTGCGCGCGACAGCATGATGCCGGTGACTACCAGTCCGGAGTGCGTGTTCGCGAGCGCCAGGCTGAACACGGCGACGTTGTTGAAATGATCGCCAATCTCGCTGACCACCTGCCCGGACCACGTGTAGCGATAGTTCCGGTTGGTCTTCAGGAGCTGAACAAACTCCGACATCTAGCGCAGCGATTCCTGGCGGACGGTGATGGAATCGATGAACTCCCGATCGAGCTCATAGCCGAATCCGGGCGCATCGCGAACCACGATGGTTCCATGCGAAGTTGTTTCGACGGCGGGTTGAATGATATCGCGCGACCAATAGCGCTTGCTGGCCGAAACATCGCCGGGCAGGGTGAAATTCGGCAGCGTGGCGAGCGCGATGTTGTGTGCGCGTCCGACGCCGGATTCGAGCATCCCGCCGCACCAAACCGGCACACCGGCGGCCTGCGCGACATCGTGCACGCGCTTGGCTTCGGCGAATCCGCCCACACGGCCGAGCTTGATGTTGATGATGCGTCCGGCGTCCATGGCGAGGGCTTGCTGGGCCTGATGCGCGGAACGGATGCATTCATCCAGGCAGATGGGTGTTTTCAGACGGGCTTGCAATTTCGCGTGGTCGATGATTTCATCGTGCGCCAGCGGTTGCTCGATCATCATGAGGTTGAAATCGTCGAGCCGCTCGAGGCGCGGCGCATCGGCCAGCGTGTAGGCCGAGTTGGCGTCGGCCATCAGGAGGATGTTGGGAAAGCGGCGTCGCACTTCGCCGACCACTTCCACATCCCAGCCGGGCTTGATCTTCATCTTGATGCGCTGGTATCCGGCGGCGAGTTCGATTTCGATCTTGTCGAGCAACTGCGGGACCGTGTCCTGAATTCCAATCGAGACGCCGCACGGGATCGCCCGCCGCGCGCCTCCGCCGATGTGCTCAAAGAGCGGCTTGCCGAGCATGCGGGCTTCGAGATCCCAGACCGCGACTTCCAATCCACCGCGAGCCATCAGGTGTCCGCGGATGTGCGCGGTGCGCGCACCCACCCCGGACGCGGAATCGAAGACCTGATTCAGAACGCGTGGTGCAATGAAATCCCGCAGCAGTAGCCAGGCCGAATCGGTCCACTCTTCGTTGTAGAACGGATTTTCACCGCAGGTGACTTCACCCCAGCCGGACAGGCCGCCGCTTGAAACTTCGACTAATAAGATGCGGCGTTCGGTAATCCGGCCGAAACTGGTCTCGAAGAAATGCACCAGCGGCATGCGGATTTCGCGCAGCGTGATTTGTTCTAAGCGGATTCCCATAGTCCCAATAGATATGTGCCGGCCTGGTCTGTTTTTTCGAAGCCAATGACTGCGAGGCCGCGATCGAAAGCGCCGCATAACTGCTCGCAGGCGGATTTTTGTATTTCGCGGGCGCGCGCTGGTTCTTTGGCGCGAATGGTCGCGATATCGGACGGAATTGCAACCCGCACTTCCACGGGATTGCGCGCGAACGGCTGGCCGGCGATGATGGCGTTGACGCGCGGGCTGGCGATCCACCATTCGGCGATGCAGCGATCGGTCGGCAATCCGCCGTGCAGCGGGCTGCTGGTAGTTCCATATTGATTGGGAACGTAGCGGCGCACGATGGCGCCCAGCCGCTCCATGTTGAAAAATGCGTTCTTGATTTCGAGCGGATCGAAGGTCCACTCCATCAGCTGGATGCCGCGCTTGAGGGCATCGTCGCGCTGGGTCAGCTTGAGCGAGCGGCCGACGCCGCTGTTGCGATAGTCCGGAAGCACGCCCAGCATGTGGCTGTGCAGGTATGTCTTGCCGCCGGGCTTGAGGCCGGGGATAGCCATGCAAAAGCCGATCATGTGCGCGCCATCAAAGGCGCCGTAAACCTGGCCGCCGATTTTGGTCGCGACGACGAACAGGCGCAGCGGGATCAGGTCGACGTCTTCAAAGGCCCAGATCTGGCGCTGCAACTTGACGACGGTCTTGAGGTCTTCGCGCTCGATGAGCGGGCGGATGTCAATCATTTTGCGTCTGAGGGCATTTCGCGTTTGAGGGTTCCTGCGTCTTGGCCTGTTGCCAGAGCGCTTCCATTTCGCCGAGCGTTGCGCCAGGCAAAGTAGCGTGCTTTTCGACGTGGGCAAAGCGTTTGCGAAACTTCGCATTGGTTTTGCGCAGGGCCTGCTCGGGATCCACTTTGAGTTTGCGCGCTAGATTGACCAGGACAAATAGGAGATCGCCGATTTCGCCTTCCAGTTCCGCGGGCGTTCCGGTTTCACGCGCTTCGGCGAGCTCGCGCAATTCCTCATCCAGCTTTTCGAGCACCTGGCCGGGATGCGCCCAATCGAATCCGACGGCGGCCGCCTTGGAACTGACCTGGTGCGCTTCCACCAGCGCGGGAAGATTGCGCGGGACCGAATCCAGGAGCCCCAACTGCGGTTTACCTTTTTCCTTTTTCTCGTCGGCCTTGATCTCGTCCCAACGGCGCTTGACGTCATCGGAGGTTTTAGCTGCGCCATCGGCGAAAACGTGCGGATGGCGGCGGATCAGTTTTTCAGAGATGGCATCGAGCGAATCATCGATGCGGAATTTGCCTTCTTCGGAAGCCATTTGTGCGAAGAAAACGGCCTGCAGCATCAGGTCGCCCAGTTCTTCGGCGAGGCCCGGCCAATCGCGCTGATCGATGGCCTCGAAAACCTCGTAGGTTTCTTCCAGCAGATATGGCTTGATGGTGTCGAAATTCTGTTCGCGATCCCAGGGACATCCGCCGGGCGCACGCAGGCGAGCCAGGATGCCGACCAGCCGCTCAAAGCGTTCACCAGTTGTCTGTGGATCGTGCGCCATTCGTGCTGAGGTGGAAACCTCAGTCTAGCAGAGGGGACCGCCGGCGCAGCGTTGGGAAACAGGCCGTTGGGAAACAGGCCGGGCCTCCGCCTTTCGCAAAAGCCCGGCTGATGACTAGCGCAGCGCGGCTGTGACCGGGGCCTTGACCGGGTGAGCGGATGGCGACACTACGCGCAGGCTCTGGTTGGGCCATTCGACAGCGGAGAGAAACGCCATTCCGTCACGGCGTTCAAAGATCAACTTTGCGGTTCCCGAAGGCGCCATTACCTGGGAAGCAACGGTGAGCAACGCCACCGTATTTCCTGCAGAGCCATGCAGCAGGATGACGCCGGACAAATCCGGAACATTCAGCGTGTATTCACCGGCCGGCAGCATAGCGCCTGCGGCCGCGAACTCGAAGGGGACCTTGGCGGTAGCGGTCATGGTCTGCGCGCCACCGGCAACGGCGAACACACTCAGCGCGCCAAGAAAGCACGCGGCTTTTACGAATCGGGCATTCCATACAAATCGAGCAATCATGTTTTTGACTCCTTTTCAGTCGTGAAATGGTTATGGGACAACCTGCACGCCGTGCGCCGCACACGTACAACTGCAGGGGCGGCGACAAAACGGAACGGGCGTCAGGAAAACATCACCGGGGAGTGAAGCGCTGTCGTCGAGGACTACGGAAACCCACGGGGGAACTGCGAAAACCGAAGAGCAAGCCTGCGCTCACGGGGCAAGTCTTACAATTCGAGAGTAAGCGAAAAATGCCCGCGGGTCCAATCGAAATTTTCGATGCAGGCAATATTGATGATTCCTCAGTAAAATAGAGGCTAAGATGAACGACCAGGAATACCCACTTCCTCCGGCAACGTTTGAATTCTTGATCCTATCGCTGAAGGCGCAGGCAGAGATGCATCTCGGCATGTATCACTTTGGCGAAGAAAAGGATCGCCCGGAGCCCGATTTTCGCGTTGCGCGCCATACCATCGACCTGCTGGCGATGCTGCAGGAGAAGACCCGCAGCAACACGACGATGGAGGAGCAGCGGCTGGTGGACAACGCGCTTACGGAGTTGCGTTTCCGATTCGTGCAAGCCATGGAGAACAAGGAGAAGAAAGCCGCCGCGGCCGAGCCGCAAACCGAGCATGAGGAAAATGCCACGGAAGAGCAGGCGGGCGGCTAATGGGCGTGAGATGACGCCTGCGGAACCGCTGCTAATTACGGTGCTCGGTTCGGGCACCAGCGTAGGAGTGCCCATGATCGGCTGCCATTGCGCCGTTTGCAGCTCGGCCGATCCGCGCGACAAGCGGCTGCGGCCTTCGATTCACATCCGCTATGGCGGACACGGGGTGTTGATCGACACGGCGCCTGATTTCCGTTATCAGGCGTTGCGCGCCCAGATCGAACGCGTGGACGCGATTCTGTTCACCCACTCGCATGCGGATCACGTGATGGGACTGGACGACGTGCGCCCGTTCAATTACCGGCAAGGCGGAGTGATTCCGATACACGGGTCCGAGGAGACCATTGGCGCGATTCGAAGATCCTTTCCGTATATTTTCGACGAGCGGTTTACCGAATCGTCGCGGCCGCGCCTTACGACGCACGTCTTCGATTCCGCGCCGCTCGAGTTATTCGGGCTCGAGTTTCGTCCGATCCGGTTGCGGCACGGGAAAGGCACGGTTTATGGGTTCCGCTTCGGACGCGCCGCGTATTTGACCGATCATAGTGAAATTCCGGAAGAATCCATGGAATTGTTATGCGGTCTGGATGTGCTGTTCCTGGATGCGTTACGGCATAAGCCGCATCCGACGCATTCTACCGTGGAACGCTCGCTCGAGTCGGTGCAGAAGCTCGGGCCGCGGCGGGCGTTCTTCACGCACATCTGTCACGATCTGCCGCACGCCCGCACCGAGGAGAGCTTGCCTCCGCATGTGCGGCTGGCGTACGACGGACTGGAGATCGACGTGGGGAGCGCGGCATGATCTACCGCAGCCTGCCCGTGACGCCGGGGGATTTTGGTCCGTGTGCGATCACCATCGGCAATTTTGACGGCGTGCACGCGGGGCATCGCAAGATTTTACGCCGCGTGGTGGCGTTGGCGCGCGAGGAAGGCTGGAAGGCGGCGGCGCTGACATTCGATCCGCATCCGGCCAAGCTGCTGGCGCCGGCCAAAGCGCCGCGATTGCTGACCACGCTCAAGGAGCGGGCGCGAATGATGCTGGAGCAAGGGATCGACGAGATCCTGATTCTGCCGTTCACCCGAGATGTAGCTGCGCTATCGCCGGACGATTTTGCGCGCAAGATTCTGGCGGACAAGCTGGGCGCACGGGCGGTGCTGGTCGGCTCGAATTTCCGATTCGGCCGCGGCGCGTCGGGGGATGCGTCAATGCTCGAGCAGCTCGGCGAGCACTACAGCTTCGAGACCGATGTCCTGCCGCCGGTGGTGTGGCGCAAGCGGATGATATCGAGCAGCGAAATCCGGCGCTTGATTGAGGCGGGCGAAGTTTCCACCGCTTGCCGAATGCTCTGCCGTCCGCATCGGCTGGAGGGCGTGGTGGTGCACGGAGAAGGCGTGGGCGCAAAGCAAACGGTGCCGACGTTGAATCTGGACACCACAGCCGAGGTGGTGCCGAAAGATGGCGTGTACGTGACGCGGACGCATGAGGTGAATGGAACGCGGGAGTGGCCATCGATTACGAATGTCGGCTACCGGCCGACGTTTGACGGCCAGCATCGCACGATCGAAACGTACCTTCTTTCGCCGCTCGAGGGGGCGCCGCCGGCGGAGATTGCGGTGGAGTTTCTGCGGCGGGTGCGCGATGAACGCAAGTTCGAAAGTCCCGAGGCTTTGAAGGCGCAGATCCTGCGAGACGTGGGGCGGGCGCAAGCGTATTTTCGAAGGCTGGATAAAGTAGCGGCTCCCGCCCGATGATGGGGCGTCCGCGCCGTTGCACAGAATGCGCGAGAATCTAGAAGACGAGGAGGAAGTTGAGCCATGAGTTTATCGGAAGGAAAACTGCGCCACCTGAAGGCGCTCTCGAATAAGGAAGGCGTAATCGCGGCTGCCGCCATGGATCAGCGCGGAAGCTTGCGAAAGGCCATCGCGGGCGCCAAGGGTGTTCCGCAAGAGCAGGTAACCGATGAGATGATGAGCGAGTTCAAGGTTGCGGTGTCGAAGGTTCTCACACCGCACGCGAGCGCGATTCTGCTGGACCCGGAGTTCGGGCTGCCGGCAGCGAAGGCGCGTTCATCGAATGCCGGCCTGCTGCTGGCCTATGAAGAGAGCGGCTACGACAACACCAAGCCCGGCCGTTTGCCGGATCTGTTGCCGCACGTTTCCGCCAAGCGCATCGCCGATTGGGGCGCCAACGCGGTAAAGATTCTGCTGTACTATTCGCCGTTTGACGATGCGCAAGTGAACGACATCAAGCATGCGTTTATCGAACGCATCGGCTCGGAGTGCGAGGACAACCAGATCCCGTTCTTTTGCGAGTTTGTCGGCTACGATCCGAAGGGCGGGGATGAAAAGGGACTGGAGTTCGCCAAGCTGAAGCCGAAGGTGGTGATCGGGTGCATGGAGGAGTTTTCCAAGCCGCAATATAAGATCGACGTGCTGAAGGTGGAAGTTCCGATCAACGCCAACTACGTCGAAGGCAGCAGCGTTTACAAGGGGCAGAAGGCGTACACGCGGAGCGAAGCGCTGGATCTGTTCCGCAAGGCTGCGAGCGTGGCGAAGAAGCCTTTCATTTATCTGAGTGCGGGCGTGGGGAATGCGCAGTTTGTCGAGGAATTGGGCATGGCGGCGGAGGCCGGAACCGATTACTCGGGCGTATTGTGCGGCCGCGCGACGTGGAAGGATGCCATTCCGGTCTATGGCAAGCAAGGCGTGAAGGCGCTGGAGGATTGGCTTTCCACCGAAGGCGTGAAAAATATCGAAGCGGTGAATGCGGCGATTCGGACGGCGAAGCCCTGGTCGGCGAAGGCGGCCTAGGGGCGGCTGGCGCGATCAGCGAGCGGTTCCGCCAAGGCGCGGCGGAGTCTCGGCTTGAAACCCACTTCATCGATTCCGCCGCCCGTGCCGAAACTTACTCAAGCGCAAATGGAGCGCCTGTGTCCCATCGCGCGCGCACTGCGGGCGAAAGGCTAAGTCGCCGAGTCTGGCCTCTTAGCGGATTTCCTGCGGAAGTGCCATAGGGACAGCGTTCCGGCGAGTGCCAGCAATAAAACCTCGCCTCGCGGTTCGGGCACCGAGCTGATCGGTGGTACACTGGCCATCCCGTAAATGGACACATCGGGTCCAAGGCCGGTAAGAGCCGGGCCAAGCGTGACCGCGCCGGTGCTGGTGTTGATGGTGTCGATGGTATCGTTGACCCCATCATACCCGTACAAAACCCCGTCCTCGACAATGAGCGCATCGAACTGCGCATCGTTGGTAAGCGTACCGACCGAGGTGGCTGCACCTGTGGAGGTGTTAACGGTATACAGGGTGTCGTTATTTGCCAGGTACAGCGTGTTCGAGTCGCTCGAGAGCGCGCTCTCACCGGTGCTCAGGACGCCGGTCAAGCCGACGGGCGTCGCCGCGCCGGTGGTTGAATCGACGGAATAGAGGGTGAATTCACTCAAGTAGGGGGCAGCGTCAAATGCGTAGAGACCGGAGAGAGTACCGCCAAAATCGTAGTATTCCACGGATGAACTTCCGATCGTCGTAAGGTCTCCGGTGGCGGGGTCGATGGAGTAAAGGTTGCTGGGGGTGCTCTCATAATCGCCGCCGTACTCGATGTTGTTGTCCAGCGTCGCCATTCCCGCGAGTGTTGGCTCGCTGCTGTTGATTGCGGTGAAAGCCCCACTGGTCAAATCGAGGGTTCCGAATTGGCCGGCGGTTGTGCCTGCGTCCACGATAACATCCGCCCTCAACGCGCCCGCAAATAGGATTATTCCTAAGGTGCATAAACCAAACCTGAGTTTGGTGCGTATAGGGTGTCGCGCGAAATCCTTCGATCGAAAGATCATAAACAATTCATCTCCTCCGTTTCGAATTTGATCAGCACATGCAAAAACGGTGTAGTTGTGATCGCATGCGTGTTGCCCGTGCAACCGGGTCTAGAGTAGCACCAGTAATCAGAATTCTCAATACGGATGCCGATGCAAAAGTACTAGCAATACTTTTAGTTACCGTTAGTTACCGTTAGCTCTCCCAGCGCGCCACCACCGCCGTCGCCATGCAATTGCCGAGCACGTTCAAACCGGTGCGACCCATGTCCATCACGGCGTCCGCGCCCAGCAGGAGCGCGATTCCCGAGAGCGGCAGGTTAAAAGAAGTTAGAGCACCTGAGAGAACCACCAGGGCGGCGCGCGGAACTCCGGCCACGCCTTTGCTCGTTAGCATGAGCGTGAACATCATCAATAACTGCTGGCTGAATGGCATGGCGATGCCGGCCGCCTGCGCGATGAAGATGGAAGCGAGGGAAAGATATAGGGCGCTGCCATCCAGGTTGAAGCTGTAGCCGGTGGGCAAAACGAACGCGACGATGTGGCCGGGAATGCCCATTTGCTCCAGGTTTTCGAGGGCGATCGGGAGTGCGGCTTCGCTGGACGCGGTGGAGAACGCCACGATCACCGGCTCGCGAACGGCGCGTAGGAACGGGCGCAGCGGAACGCGCGCGAGCATCGCAACCAGTCCCAAAACAACCACGGCAAAAACAATCAGCGCGGCGTACAACGAGAGGACGAGCTTGCCGAGGCCAAGCAACACGCCGAGGCCTTTGGCGCCGATGGTGCCCGCCATTGCAGCTCCAACGCCGATGGGCGCGAACAGCATCACATAATTGGTGAAGCGAAACATCACCTCGGACAGCGATTTGCAAAAGGCGACTACCGGCTCGGCTTTCTTGCCGATGGCTGCGCAGGCCGCTCCGAACAGCAGCGAGAACACGACAATCTGCAGCACGTCGCCCCGCGCCATGGCATCGATGATGCTGGATGGAAACGTGTGCTCCAGCATGCCGGCAAACGAGGGAGGAGCTTGTGCGATAGCGTCTTGACCGGCAGTGGGTTGAAGAGCCATGCCATTGCCGGGATGAAACAGGTGCACCGCGGCCAAGCCGAAAAACAACGCGATGGTGCTGAGCACTTCAAAATAGAGAATGGCTTTGAGGCCGATGCGTCCCATGGCTCGGACGCTGCCGGTGCCCGCGATGCCGGAGACCAGCGCACCGAAGATCAACGGAGCAACGATGGCGCGAATGAGCCGCAGGAAGACGCTCGCGAGCGCGGCCATCCAGTCCGCTTTGCCGATGTTCGGAAATAGCGCGCCAATGGCGACGCCCGCTAGCATGGCGATGAAGATCCATGCGGTCAGCGAGGGGCGTTTCACCCGGCTACCTTTCGCCCCACTTCAGTTTTTCGCGCAGCACATCGAAGAAAAACATCTTGGGCGGGCGGATCAGAAACACTTGATGTTCGGACCTGCGGCACACCACGCGATCGTTTTCCTCCAACGGCTCGCCCACTTGCCCATCGATGGTGAGATACGCTTCCTGGCCGGAAGCCTTGGAGACGATCTCGATCACGCTCGAGTCGGGCACCAGGACCGGCCGATTGGTTAGCATGTGCGGGCAAACCGGAGTGATGCAGATCGCTTCCACTGCTGGAAACAAAATCGGGCCGCCGGCCGAGAGCGAGTAGGCTGTGGAACCGGTCGGCGTCGCAATGATGAGGCCATCCGCTTTGAACGTGGCGACGAACTGCGAATCGACGTAGGTCTCCAGATCGATCATGCGCGCGATTTGCGTTTTGCCGATCACGATATCGTTGAGCGCTTCATAAGACGCCATGATCTTGCCGCCGCGCACCAGTTCACCGTGCAGCATGCGCCGTGGAACCACTCGCTGCTGGCCCAGCACGCAGCATTCGAGTTCCGGATAAAGCTGATCGAGCGTAATGGCGGTCAGGAAGCCGAGGCCGCCCAGGTTTACGGGAAACAGCGGGATTGCGCGCCCACGAATCGCGCGCGCCGCAGCCAGCAGCGTTCCATCGCCGCCTAACACGATCACCAACTGGGTGCCATCGGGGACGTTCTCGCGCGGCAGGGCATCCCGGCTGCCGATGTATCGCGCGGATTCCTCGTCGAGCCGCGTCTCCACTCCGCGCCTGCGCCACCAATCCACCAGGCCGGAGACGATCGCCGAGGCGTGCGGGATTCCCGGCTTTGCGATCACGCCCACGGCTCTAATGTCTGGCATGTAAAAGGAACTCCTGATTGCCTTCCGCTCCCAGGATGGGCGACGGAATGATATCAGCTTGAAAGCCCAGTGCGCGCACCGCCACTTCCACGCGGCGGCAGGCTTGGAGGTGCAATGCGGGGTCCCGCACAATTCCGCCCTTGCCCACCTGATGCCGTTCCAGCTCGAATTGAGGTTTTACCAGAATCACCATTTCTGCATGCGGGGCGAGAAGAGCTGCGATCGCCGGTAAGATCATTGTGATGGAGATGAAACTGACATCGCAAACTGCGATGTCGATCGTTTCCGGGACTTCGTCGCGGGTCAGGTAGCGCGCGTTGGTTTGTTCCTGCACGAGGACGCGCGGATCGTTGCGCAATTTCCAATCGAGCTGGCCGGTGCCCGAGTCAATCGCGTAGACGCGGGCCGCGCCGCGCTGGAGCAGGCAATCGGTGAATCCACCAGTGGAAGAGCCGATGTCCAGGCAGGTTTTGCGGCTGGCTGAAATTTTAAAATGATCGAGCGCGGCTTCGAGTTTTAATCCGCCGCGGCCGACGAAACGCGGCTGCGCGAGCATCTCAATATGGGCTTGGGCGTCGACGTTCGCGCCGGCCTTTTCGGACTTTTGCCCATTCACCAGAACCTGCCCGCCGAGAATGAGCGCCTGCGCCTTCTCCCTTGATTCGGCGAGGCCCCGCTCGACGATCAGAACATCGAGCCGTTTTCGACTTTTCATTGCAGAAATGTCAGGCACGCCGGTGCACGATGAAATCGGCCAGTTCGCGCAAGCGCTCCGCGCGTTCATCGAAGGGACGCAGCGCCAGGTGCGCAGCCAGGCGTTCTTCTTCGGCCATTGCGCGCGAGCGATCCAGACCGTAAACGGCCGGGAAGGTGATCTTGTGCTGTTCGGCGTCCTTGCCCGCGGTCTTGCCGAGCGCCTCGGACGATTGCTCCACGTCCAGGATGTCGTCGACAATCTGGAAGGCCAGGCCGACGTGCTCGCCGAAGCAGGAAAGTGCATCGAGTTGCTCGCGATCCGCGCCCGCATAGATACCGCCCATCCGAAGACTCGCGCGAAGCAGAGCACCGGTCTTGGCGCGATGGATGGCTTCGAGCAGTGCGGCCGTCGGATGCTGGTCTTCCCCTTCGAGATCGCAGACTTGGCCGCCGATCATGCCGCCCACCGTGCCGGCAGCCGTCGAAAGCTCTTCCATCATCGCCACTTTGCGCGGGGCTTCGCAGTCCATTTGCGATAACACCTGAAAGGCGAGCGTGAGCAACGCATCGCCTGCGAGAATCGCGATCGCATCGCCAAAAACCTTGTGGCACGTGGGGACGCCGCGCCGCAAATCGTCGTTGTCGAGCGCTGGCAGATCGTCGTGAATCAGCGAGTAGGTGTGGATGAGTTCGAGCGTGCAGGCGGCGGACTCAATGCCCTCAGGCGCGTCCGATACGGCTTCGGCGGCGGCCATGCATAAAATAGGACGCACGCGCTTGCCGCCCGCGAACAAGCTATAGCGCATCGCCTTGTGGATGGACTCGGGCAGAGTCGATTCAGCCGGGACCCAACGCTCGAGCGCGCGGTCAACGCGAGCCTGCTGCCGCGCGAGGTATTCGGCCAGCGTCATGTTTTGTCCGGGCGGAACGGCTCGGCTTGTACTTTGTCGCCCTTGCGGATGAGCAATTCGATGCGCGTCTCGGCGTCCTCCAACTGTTTGCGGCAGGTTTCGCTCAGTTGCATTCCTTTTTCGAACAGCTCGAGAGCGCGCTCCAGAGGCAGGTCGCCGCTCTCCATTTCCTTCACGATCAGTTCGAGCTGCTGGAGTCCATTCTCGAAACTGGCCGCGGGCTTCTCTTCGGGCATCCCCTCATTCTAACCATTGGACTCGCGAACCAGCACCGTCGACCGTGCGATTTCGGCGAGGGAGCGCGCGCCGCACTGCTTCATCGTCAGTTGAAACTCCGCATTCAGAATATCGATCACTTTTTCCACGCCCGGCTGCCCGAACGCCGAAAGTCCCCAGATGTAGGGGCGGCCGATGCCCACCGCCCGTGCGCCCAGCGCCAGCGCCTTGTACACATCCGTTCCGCGGCGGATGCCGCCATCCACCATCACGGGAATGCGGCCGGCTACCGCGTCCACCACTTCCGGCAGGCACTCGATGGTGGCGCGATAGGTCTCCGTCGCGCGTCCGCCGTGGTTGGAAACCAGGATTCCATCCACGCCGTGCTCTACGCACAGCCGGGCATCTTCGCGAGTCTCGATGCCTTTCAGCACCAGCTTCATTTTCGTTGCCTTCTTCAGCCGATCGACGTTCTCCCACGTAAATGCCGGCGAATTGATGGTGACGCCTTTCATGTCGAGCCCCCGGAACATCGGCCGCGTCCCGGGCACGCCGAATGGTTCTCCGTGGCAACTCGCGCATTGGCGATTGTCCAGGTGACGAAAACGTGTCGCCATCTCTGTGTTCCGGCCCGCCAGCAGATCGATGGTCCAGGCCAGCACGGGACAGCCGGCATCTTCGGCGCGCTTGACGATGCGCTCGGTGAGTCCCCAGTTGGAAACGGCATAAAGCTGATACCATACGGGTCCGCCGCGGGCCTGGCTCACGTCCTCCACGCTGTGCGATGTCACCGTCGAGAGAATCTGCAGCGCGTGCCGGGTTTGGGCCGCGCGCGCCACAACCACCTCGCCACCGGTATGAAACATGTCTTGCGCGCCCACGGGGCAAAGAAAGATGGGGCTGTCCCAAACGGTCCCGAACAGGTTCACGCGTGTGTCGATCTTGCTCACGTCCACCAGCTTGCGCGGGCGAAGCGCGATGTGCCGGTAGGCTTCGTGATTCAGATCACGCGTGACGTTATCATCCACACCCGAAGCCATGTAACCCCAGTGCGCGGGCGGCAGTGTTTTGCGGGCGGCTGCTTCGAAATCCATCACGTCGAGCGCATCTTTTGGATTCGAGAGCACTTCCTCATCCGCGTGGGTCTGCCAGGCGCCCGCGGGCAGAGCGGCGAAGAGCGGGCTGGCCGCAAGGAACTTGAGAAAATAACGCCGATTTTGAAACTGCCGATCAGAGTATTGAGATGCGGGCTGCGCAGTCATGACTGCCCATTCTATTACTTTCTTTTGTAACCGGAAAAAACGGGAGTCGTCCCATATACAATGGTTGGGGGACTCTGGCGGTGGAGGATGTTTGAGATTTCGCCCTAATCGCGCGCGGCGTGCACGTGCAACAATTTGCCTTCCTTTTGTTTTACTTCTTATTGCGGGCGCCGCGGCACAAACGCCGGCTGATTCGGCGTACCCGGTATCCGCCGATCCGTCCGCTCCTGCCGATTCGGGGACGCCCGCGGACCCGGTGCCGGCCGGCGACCCGATTGCTCCCGCTGATCCCATCGCTCCGGCCGACGACGGCGCCAATAAAGACCGGATTCTAGGCGTTATTCCGAATTACCTGACGGTGGAGGATTCCGCCGCCAAGGTTACGCCTCTCACCGCGAAAGAGAAGTTTCAGTTGTTCGCCAAAGAGACGTTCGATCCGTTCACGGCGGCTTCGGCGGCCGCTGGGGCGGCTCTTTCGCAGATCGACAACGACAACCCGAAGTACGGCGTGGGTGCGGGTCCTTATGCGGAGCGGTTCGGCGCGGCCGTTGCGGATATCACCACGCAGAACTTTTTTCAGGACGCGGTCTTCGCCTCCCTGCTGCACGAAGACCCCCGCTATTTCCGGCGCGGTCCGGAGTTCGGCATCTGGTATCGGGTGGGCTACGCGTTGAGCCGTGTGGTGGTGACGCGCACCGATGCCGGAAAGGATCGATTCAACTATTCGGGGGTCATCGGAATGAGCCTGGGCATCGCGCTATCGAACGCCTATTATCCCGATGCCAGCGTCAGCGCCGGCGAGGTGGGCTATCGGTTTGGAACCAGCATCGTGGCCTCCGCGCTGTCCAATCTTTTGCCCGAATTTTGGCCCGACGTTCATGAGAAGTTTTTCCATCACAAGCCGCACAATCCGCCGCCGCTTCCGCAGCCGTAAGGCCGTTGGTTGGAAGCCCGGCTGGGACTAAAATAAAGCCATGGCTGTTCCTCCTATTCCCCCGCCGCTCGCGCAGCTCGGTGGACGGCCGTTCTCGTTTTATCCGGCGATCTTGAATGTCGGGCACAACGAATGGATTTATTGCAGCGCCACCTGGCAGGACGTTCTGGTCCGCAGCACCAAGACCAATCAAGAAGTTTCTGTACCGCGGCGTTATTTAGGCGAAATTTCGCCGGTGGATGCGCCGGTGATGATCGTGGGGCTGCGCGCGGAGCTGGAGTATCGGGCGGGCGCGGTGTGGCCGGCTGAGCGGCGCGTAATCGAAATGCCGCGCGCGGTGAACGACACTCCGCGCCCCCGCATCGCGCGGCAGCCGTCGGATGGTCCGGTGGTGGTCGGAATCCGGATCGAGAACGATAGCCGGTCCCGGGTGGGAAAACTGGTGGTGGGCGGCGTCGCGCTGGGCGTAGCGGGTTGTGTGCTCGCAATCACACTGTTCCGCGGCGGCGTGATCGCCACGCGAGCCTTCTACGCGCCGTCCATGCGGGCCGATTTGCCGCTGTCGCCGGCCGACAACTATAGCGCGGTGGTGCGCGAGTTGGGCACGCCGCAGAGCACGCGCTGGCGAACCAGTGCGGAGGGCGAACCCCCTGGGGATTACGAGTTGCTCGTTTATCCGCAGCGCAGGTTGTACGTGATCCTGATGGGGCACGGGCGCACGGACGCGCGCTATATCGGAGCGATGGACTGGAACTGGCATCCGGCGCACGCTGTGGATTTGGCAGGCTACGGATCAAGCTACCGGTTGTTGCGAGAGCTGCCGCGGTTCTGACGGTCCACTCTTGATACAATCCTCAGCGATGAAGAAGATCGCCTCACGCGTGCTGTGGGCGCTGGTGTCGCTCGCGGCCGCGTTTTTTCTGGCGGCAATCGCAGTCGATCGCGGCGAGCCGGTGAATAGCTTCTGGATCGTGCTGGCCGCGGTGTGCACGTATCTGGTCGGGTTTCGCTTTTACGCGAAATTTATCGCGGCCAAAGTGATGGCGCTCGATGACAAGCGCGCCACGCCTGCCGAACGGCTGCGCGACGGCCATGACTACGAGCCGACCAACAAGTGGATCCTCTTCGGGCATCATTTCGCAGCCATCGCGGGGCCTGGTCCGCTGATCGGGCCGACGCTGGCGGCGCAGTTCGGCTATCTGCCGAGCGTCTATTGGATCATCATCGGCGCGGTGCTGGGCGGCGCAGTGCAGGATTTCGTGATTTTGTTTTGCTCCATGCGGCGCGACGGCAAGACGCTGGGGCAGATGGCGCGCGACGAGATCGGCGAAGTCGGCGGCTTCACCGCGCTGTTGACGGTGCTGTTCATCATGATCATCCTGCTGGCCGTGGTGGCGCTGGTGGTGGTGAATGCGCTGAGGGGCAGCCCGTGGGGGACGTTCACTATTGCAGCCACGATGCCGATCGCGCTGTTCATGGGTGTCTACTTGCGGTACTTGCGGCCGGGGAAAGTGCTGGAGTGTTCGCTGATTGGATTAGTATTGGTGATCGCGAGCATTTTCGGCGGCCAAGCCGTAGCGCAGTCGGGCACGTTAGCGCCGTGGTTCACGCTGTCCGCGGTAGCGCTCGCGATCGCGACTATCATCTATGGGTTTCTCTCGAGTGTGCTGCCCGTCTGGTTGTTCCTGGCGCCGCGCGACTACCTGAGCACCTTCATCAAGCTCGGCGTGGTGGCCATGCTGGCCGTGGGGATCCTGTTCGTGCATCCCACGCTGGCATTGCCCGCCTTCACGCGCTTCGTCGATGGAACGGGTCCGATCTTCGCAGGAAAAGTATTTCCGTTCGTCTTTATTACGATTGCGTGCGGCGCGGTATCTGGCTTTCATGCGTTGATTTCGTCAGGCACTACGCCCAAGATGATCGCGCGCGAGTGGAACGCGTGGCCCGTGGGCTATGGATCGATGCTGCTCGAAGGCTTCGTGGCGATTATGGCGCTGATCGCCGCCTGTTCGCTGCAGCCGGGCGTTTTCTTCGCGGTGAATTCGCCGCCGGGCGTGGTGGGTTCGACTCCGGCGGCGGCGGTGGCGACCATCTCCAGCTGGGGCTATCCGGTTTCGGTCTCCGGCATGAGTTCGCTGGCGGCCAATGCCGGAGAACAGACCTTGTTCTATCGCACGGGAGGCGCGCCGTCGCTCGCGCTGGGGATGGCGCACATTTTCTCGGCGTCCGGCGGGGGCGCATTTCTGGGCTTTTGGTATCACTTCGCCATCATGTTTGAAGCGCTGTTCATTTTGACGATCATCGCGGCCGGAACTCGCGTGGGACGTTTTATGCTGCAGGACCTGCTGGGGCACGTTCATGCGCCCTTGAAGCGGTCCAACTGGATGCCGGGTGTGATGGCCAC
>Ga0335074_10000717_pt1 | contig 45839 bp, 38 predicted proteins | sample Lox_Sample_23_FD_206715 | JGI IMG/M metagenome (GOLD analysis project Ga0335074, IMG submission 206715) | Soil microbial communities from Loxahatchee National Wildlife Refuge, Florida, United States - Lox_Sample_2.3 | ecosystem: Environmental > Terrestrial > Soil > Wetlands | place: USA...
GGCGGCCAGGGCGGTGAGGGCGCCGGCGATGCGGGTGGGCTTCATGGTCTGGGTCCTTCCGGGCGGTGCTGCCGTGTGCTCTTAGGTTCGCGAGCGGGGGTAGCGGCAGCGTTCGCCGGAAAGTTGCGGGCCGGTAGCAGAGCCTTGAGATGCCTGCCGGACACGTCACGGGCTCAGGCAGCAGGCGGGAAACAAGTCGGAACGGCCTGCCCGCCGTGGGGGAGCGGCCGCCACGGACGCGGCGTTGGACACGCCGTCGGGATGCCAACAGCACAGCGGGTAGCATTCAGTTCACAGTTCGTAGACATACCGACTGCGGGCCGCTACTCTAATCACTGAAAGTGTTAAATCAGGTACTTTGAGTTGCTGGTTGTGCGGCGCGCGGGAACGTCGGCCGGGCAGCGCACCAGGTGGGCGGACTTTCTGGCTGGGGGGAATATGGCTAAGGAGCCGCCTGAGGTCTCAGCACGCACGCTGGGCCGGGCCGCTGTCATTCAGCCAAACGGCTGGCCCTACGCGCGACGGTATGGTGATCTTCCTCTGGCGTGGAATCCGGCGGGAGGATGCAACGCGCGCAATTCGCCCGCGATCCGCGTCGCCGACCTGCTACTACGCATGGGAGCGGAGGTCCGGGCGGCCGACCCGCTGGTGACCGAGCCGACCGTCATCGCCCCGGCCGTCGCCCGGGTCTACGCCACGCCCGAGGAGATCGCCGCCGCCGACATCGTGACGCTGCTCACCGACCATGATGCCTTCCTGGCCACCGACATCGGCCGCTATGCGCGTCACGTGCTGGACTGCCGACGGGTCCTGTCCGGTCCGAACGTCGAGACGCTGTGAGGTGGTCCTGTGCGACTCATCTGTGTGGCGGGAGTCCGGCCCAATTACATGAAGGACAAGTCGGTAATGGACGCGCTCAAGAAACGCGGGGTGCAGGTCATCCTGGTCCACACCGGCCAGCATTACGACCGCGCGATGAACGACGTGTTCTTCGCCGAACTCGGTATCCGCCGTCCGGACCATTTCGTCGGCGCGGGCTGGGGTACCCATCCTGTCCAGACATGCCGGGTAATGACGGCGGCAGACAGGGCTTCGTGGCTCTGGGTCCTGACCTGGACCGCACGGGCGCTTCACCGGCGAGAGCGTGGCCAGGAGGCGGCGTGATGTTGCGATCGTCACTGGAACAGGCAACGGATCAGATTATCATACGCAGGCGACTACCCGCGCCGTTCGCCGCCGCCCGCATGTATGTCTCCTCGGAAGGCAGGCTGCGTTACCTCGCACGCGGCATGGCCCAGGTGGACCCGCCGCTGCTGCGGCTCGCCGCCGAGACGGTGAGGCCCGGCGACGCTGTCTGGGACATCGGCGCCAACGTCGGATTGTTCACCTTCGCCGCCGCGGTGGCCGCTGGACCTGCTGGGAGTGTCCTTGCGGTGGAGCCCGACACTATGCTGGCCAGACTGCTCTGCCGCTCTGCCGCCCTCAACAGGGGCAACGCCCCAGTAGATGTGCTCCCTGCCGCGGTGTCGGATGACCTGTCGGTGGCACGCTTCCATATCGCCAGGCAGAACCGGTCAACGAATCACCTGGATGGTTTCGGTACCAGTCAGACAGGCGGAGTACGGGCCACCGAACTGGTCCCGACCTTCACGCTTGACTGGCTGGCTGCTCACTTCGCGGCTCCCGACGTGATCAAGATCGATGTGGAAGAGGCCGAAGTAGCCGTCCTCGCGGGCGGTTCCCGTGTGCTTGGGCTTGCCTCCACGATCATCTGCGAGGTGGCCGCCCATAATTCCGCCGTCGTACGGGACATGCTTAACCAGCACGGTTACGTGCTGTACGAGGGTGACCGGCCGTCCGTTGAGCGAGTGCCCGTGGTCGACGCGCCGCCGACCACTCTCGCCGTCCGTGAATCTGTCCGGCCAGCTTCGTTACCCGACGTGCCGCCGTGATCCGTTTCGTGACGTGATGAGAAAGGGGAATCAGGTGACCGTTAAGGAACTGATCCGTCCTCCCGTCAGCGTGCGCGTCGTCGCGTCGGCCGAATACCTCGACTTCATCGCGCTGGAGGCATCGGCGCGGCTGGTCCTGACCGATTCCCCACGGGGTCCAGGAGGAAACCAACGTACTGGGGTAATGTGCCTGGCCGGACATGAAAGTGCGGCTCGCCACCTAGTGGATCGACAGAAGGGGTGAATCAGCAAGTGCCACGCGCTCTGATTACTGGAATAACCGGACAGGACGGACTCTACCTGGGCGAGTTTCTCGCAGCAAAGGGGTACGAAGTATTCGGGATGGTCCGGGGGCAGTCCAATCCGAAAATACCGACGGTCGAGGAGTGCATTCCGTCCATTCAGTTGCTCGAAGGGGACCTGCGTGATCTATCTAGTCTGATCGGAGTGCTCGAGACAGCACAGCCGGACGAGATATATAACCTAGGCGCCATCAGTTTTGTCGGCCTCTCCTTTAAACAGCCTGAGCTTACGGGTGACATTACCGGAATGGGCGTACTGCGCATGCTTGAGGCCGTTCGTATCCAGACGCAGGGATCAATGAACGGCGTCCGGTTCTATCAGGCGTCGAGTTCGGAAATGTTTGGCACGGCGAATGAGTCACCGCAAAGGGAGACCACGCAGTTTCATCCGCGTTCACCGTATGGCGTGGCTAAAGTATTCGGTCATTATGTCACGCAGAATTATCGCGAATCCTACAATGCATGGGCGTGCTCTGGCATCCTCTTCAACCACGAGTCACCTCGCCGAGGATTTGAGTTCCTCACGCGCAAGGTGACGCGCGCCGTTGCGCGGATCGCGCTAGGACGTCAGAAGGTTCTTGCGGTGGGCAACATTGATGTATCCAGGGACTGGGGCTTCGCCGGCGACTACGTTGAGGCAATGTGGCTCATGCTTCAGCAGGAAGAACCCGATGACTACGTCATAGCAACCGGTAAGAGCCATTCCGTCCGTGAGCTTCTCCAAGTTGCCTTTCATCATGTAGGAATAGATGACTGGCGGCCCTACGTCGTGCAGGATGAACGTTTCTTCCGGCCTGCTGATGTCTCTGTCCTGGTCGGTGACGCCACCAAGGCCCACGCCAAGCTCGGCTGGTATCCGACAGTTGACTTCCCACAGCTGATAGAGATGATGGTAGCTGCCGACCTAGAGAACGAAAAGCGGAATCCCGGTCCAGCAGAAAGCTGCTATCAACCCGGGCCCGGCGCGGCGGCAGATCGCTCTCAACAGCCTCGGCTGCGCGACCATCAGTGAAATGTTATGCGAGATCATTTGGCACCGCGCTGGAGAGGATTCTAAGCAGTGCCACTGGCGAGTAAAGCACGCGACCTGCGACATCGAGATCATTACAGACAGCAAGATCGGATAGGTCATCAACTTCAACTCCAGCATGGCACCGATCCAGACATCGTCACCAAATCACGGAGTCGTTGTGAATAAAGATACAGGCTCGGCCGCAGAGCACGGGAACTCGCTACCTGCGAGTTTCCTAATGAGTATGGCTCCCCAGACGCATATACAGAACCGCGGTTATGTTGGTAGGCACTCCGACAATCAACGTCAAATTGCCGATCACAGGCTAACAAAATGGAAACCACTAAACGCCTGGTTCGTCCTCATCGGCATCGTGGCCACAGCGGCCATCTTTGTTCTGTACGGCCTTACGCGGTCACCGGTGACGTGGGCTGACGAGGTATTCTTCGCAGAACCTGCCCGAACGCTTGCAAGCTCCGGTTCTCTCTCCGCCCCTATGTTCTTCGACATAGCCGGGCTTAACCACTATTTTTTTATACAACCTCCGGTCTACTTTCTGCTAATGGCAGGAGTATATCGGGTCGTCGGCTTCAACGAGACAGTGACTCGACTTGGTAGCGCGATTCCCTATATTGCAGGAATCGTGGCAGCTTTCTTCCTTGCGCGCTCACTAGCGAATCGAGTTGGCCTTGGCAGGCGGCGCTCCTCGGCTGCCGGCTTGCTTGCTGCTTTCCTACTCGCTTTCAATGAGCAGTCGGTCGAGATGGCACGATCCGCAAGGGGTGATTGGCTTGCGGTGCTGCTACTCTTTCTCGGCTGGCTCTGTGTCTCCAAGGTTGCGCATGCGCCAACCCACCGAATTTTGTGGGTCAGTGCAGGTTTCGTGCTCTTGCTACTCGCCACTCTTACACATCCCGCTCTGGGCGGACCAGCAGTTGGGATTATCGTCGCCGTGATCTTCTGTTCTGCGAGACTCAAGATCTCTCGTCGGACCGCCCTGGTGGGTGCCTTGGCAAGTGCAGTACTAGTTCTGCTGCCGTACGGGGTATGGAGTCTTCTTCATTTTCATGAGTGGCAGTCCCAGTTCCTGCATTCCATTATCGCGGCTGGGTCAGGAAGTTACGGAAGTTTCCTGAGCACACAAGTAGGCAATGTGGTTGAGGTCGTTAAGTACGCGCCCGCGATTGTCGCAGTTATTCTGCTCGGTCTCGCCGTATTTCCGTGGCGCATGTCTCCTGATGTAGCTGGGGCGTTCATCGGTGCGAGCGCTGTTGCCGCAGCGAGTACCGATAGTTATATGGATTTCCTATTCCTGATCTCATTGGTTCCAGCCGCCGTCGGAATAATACTGCTAAGCACAAAAGCGGGGAAGAGCTATCGCCAGTTGATAGTCGCGCTAGTCCTGCTGGCATTGCTAAATGGATTCGCTTTTCCGGTGCTTCGCGCCTATGAGATCCATCAATTCTACCGACAGCGCGACCCCATGTTGGTGACAAGAAACATCGAGCGATTTGTTCCTCACGGAGCGCACCTCATGGGGATCCCGGGGGTGTACTTCGCTGCGATCTCCGACGGAGCCGAGTTTCGCGAATATCAACTGCTCTACGGAGTGCGGTGGGGCAAGACCGCAAATCTCCAGGGCCAGTTTCGCCGCGCCGTAGAGCAGTATAAGCCGACATGGTTTGCCTTGCCCCCAGGGGTCCAGCCCGACCGCGAGTACTGTTACCTCCCAGATAGATTCCGTCGAGTTTCGACGGTCAACGTCCAAGTATCGTCCGGGTTCAATGTCGGGGGTCAGAGCAGCGTAGCGTATGTCCTTTGGACTACGACCTCTCCTGGGGCTTCGCCCGAGTGTCAAACCTGAAGAGGTTTACCACTCTTTGTGCGTCATCAGCCAAAGGCTGGACAAACAACCACGCTATCTCCGGTTAGTACTACGACCGCACCGCGAGACCTTTGGCTCTGCGTTGGGTGTGGCTCTTTTGGAGTTAGCCTGCGTCTCCCGTGATCTTGGTTGGGTGGCTTGAATTTGCCCGGCTGTGGCCATTTTTAGTGGCTCGTCGGCAAGGCCGCCTCGTAGTACAGTCGCGGTTTCACGTTTAGTACTGGCGATGTTGCGGTGGGGACTGGTCGGGCATACCGCGCCGGTGACGCTGAGTGACTGGGTCAGCGGCGTGTCGGAGTTACACGGGTGAAATCCGGGGCGGCCGTGCCGTGTTGCCTGATGTGTGACCACAAACAACGACGACACGGCCGTACAGGCCAGCATAGAAGACGTGTCTGGATGCGCGGACAGGGTGGATGCGCAGGTCAGGGCGGTGCTGGGGTGAGTGATGGCGCAGTGGCGCAGCCCGGGGCGGCGCTGGATTACGTCCGGGGACTGGCGCCGGGGGTGAAGGCGAACTGCTGGTGGCTGGCGGAGGCGGCCGGGCACGAGAACACGTACCGGATGCAGGCCCTGCTCGGCTCTTACCGGTGGGACTGGGCGGAGCTGCGGGCGGAGCTGCCCGGGCTCGCGCGGGCCTGGCTGCCGTGCGACCCGGGTGACCTGATCGGGCCGGGGATCGCGATCGATGAGACCGCGCAGCTCAAGGACGGGGATGCGACCGCGTGCGTGGCGCCGCAGCATGCCGGGTGCACCGGGCACGTGGAGAACTGCATCACCACGGTGTTCTCCGCGTGGGTGACCACGGCCGGGCAGGCCTGGGCGGACTCCGGCGTGTTCATGCCCGGGCGCTGGGAGAAGGACTGGCGGCGGCGCCGGGCCGCGGGCATTCCGGCCGGGCTGGAACGCAAGGCCAAGCCGCAGCTGGCCATCGCCCAGCTGGAGCGGCTGCTGGACGCGGGCCTGCCCGCCAGGTGGGCGGCTTACGACGAGGTGCATGGCCGCAGCGGCGCGCTGCGTCGGTTCTGCGAGTCCGGGGGCCTGGCCTACGTGGCGGTCGTCCCGCGCGGCTTCCGCGTCACCCTGCCGTCCGGCGCCGTCGTCCGCGCTGATCAGGCGGCCGGCCACGCCGTGTTCGAGCGGCGCTCGTACGGGAACGGCGCCAAGGGCCCCCGGTTCGCTGACTGGGCGCTGACCGCCACCAGCAGCCCGCGGCACTTCCTGCTCATCCGCCGCCTGCTCTGCCGCCCGGACGACCTGGCCTTCTACCTGTGCCGGGCCCCACCGGGCACCCCGGCGACCATGACGTTCTTCATCACCATCGCCGGCCGCAGGTGGCCGGCGGAGGAGACGTTCAAAACCGGGAAGGACATCCTGGGCTGGGACCAGTGCCAGGCCCGCACCTGGGATGCGGTCTGCCGGCACACCGCCCTGGCCGCCCTGGCCCAGCTGCGGCAGGCCGCCGTCCGCAACCACCTGTGCGGCGACATCACCCTCCCCGCGGCCCCGGCCGGCCCGGGCCGTGACGACGGCCCCGGCGGCCAGGACGACATCAGCCCCGCTGACCTGCGCATCCCGCTCGGCGACGCGCCCGTCCCCGCCCGGCCCGGGCAGTCCTGCCCGCCCCGCATCGCCGCGATCAGGCTCACCATCGCCGAGACCGCCCGCATCGAACGCCTGGCCAGGCAGCACGCCGCCGGGCTGATCACCCGCGCCCGCCCCTCGCCTTCTACCTGCGCTGGTCCCGCTGGCGGCGCCGCCACCAAGCCCGCGCCCGGTGGCACCACTACAGCACCCGGCTGCTGGCCGCGGCAGCCACCTGACCCACGACGGCCGGAAGGGAGGTGACCCTATGTAACCGCAAACCGGGCCCGCCACCTCACAGTCCGCGATGCGACAGCCTCAGACCGCGAAACCGCGACTGTACTACTCGGTGTTGCGCCGGGTGGGCGGGGTTCCACGCGCCCGCGCGCGTCCTTCGTGGTCGCAGGGATGATTTCAGCTGGTCAGCCGGGTGTGAGGACCTGGAGGCGGGTGACAGCGGTGGTAATCTCTGTGGTCCAGGGTCAACTGACGGCGAGACGTAGCCGCAGGCGGTGGCCGCCGCAGAGGATGCGCCCGGCACAGGTGAAGATCCGCAGCCGTAGCCGTCTGGGTTCCCAGCGGCGGGCTTCGCCGGCGAGGGCGAGCATCTGCATCCAGGCGGGCAGCTCGCACACCAGCGCTATGATCTCGCACCAGATCTGGTTCGGGGCCTAGCCCTGCGGGGCAGGTTGCGCAGCCTGGTGTCCTTGGCGCAGCGGATCCGGTCCTCGCATCTGGCCCGGCGCTGTGACGCAGTGCCAGGTCAGCGAGCTGCCCGTCCTTGTTATAGGTGACGAAGCAGGTAAACCGGTGATCGTCGGTGCCGGTGAACCGCAGCTTCGCGCCGGGGTGGGGGGCGTTTGTTGCGGACGATGACCCGCGTCTTTGCCCGGCGGATCAGGATCCGGCGTCACAGGCGGCGGGGCAGCCGCGTCAGGCAAGCCGGGTGGCCTCGATGTAGGCGTCCCCGGAACGATCTTTCTAAATGACTTACAGTAAGTGGCGTAATGTAGGCGCGCCTTGACGTGCAGGACGCGCGATCCAGCGGAGCGTCAAGATGAGACCAAAACCGCTGCCTGACCCGTTTCGGGACCTTTTAAAACCGGATACTTAGGCAGATTCGGGCACGCTAGTCCCCAGGCCCGGCCGCTGCCGTCCTCAATGAGACGACAGTGGCGGCCGGGACGCTTCGACCAGCTTGTCTGTGAGAGATAGCACCTTCCAGCCGGCCTCTCGCCAGGTGTCGTTATTGATGCCCTGGCAGGCATCCACTACCGTCATGGACGCGGCGACGGCTTGGGTGGCGGAAGGACTGATGCCCGCGAATTCTGGCCAGGCAGTGGCAACCAGGACCACGCTCGCGTCCCTGGCTGCTTCCAGAGCCGAGTCGGTATACGTGAGCTGAGGGGATATCTCCAGTGCATTTCCCATGGCCATGGGATCGTAAACCGTCACGTGTGCGCCAAGGTTATGCAGACGACAAGCGACATCGAGGCCTGGTGAGTCCCGCACATCATCGGTGCCTGGCTTAAATGCTGCACCCCATACCGCTATTCGCTTCCCGCCGAGTAGTAGGTCGGCAGGTGAGTGCATTGGCACTGGCACGCCCGCCGCGTCGCCCACTATTCGAACGACGTCGGTACGGCGTCTGGTGTTGAACTCATCCACCACCATAAGCAGCTCACTCGTTTTGTGGACACCGTTCTGATCGGCAAAGGCGGCGAGGCCGCGCACGTCTTTGGGCAGGCAGCCCCCACCATATCCAATTCCTGCGTTCAGAAAGCTCTTGCCGATGCGCGGGTCCATGCCGAGCGCTTCAGCCAGAACACGCGCGTCTCCGCCTACTACTCGACAGAGATCGGCCATCGAATTGATAAAGGAGATCTTCGTAGCCAAGAAGGCATTCGCCGCGCCCTTCACCAGCTCGGCGGTAGCAAAATCCGCGACCACAAGCGGTATCCCGGTGTCCGTGAGCGGGCGGTAGATGTCGCGCAGAACCGCTTCGGCCGCGTCGCTGACGGTACCTATCACTATGCGGTCAGGCATCAGCGTGTCCTGGATAGCGCAGCCCTCACGCAGGAACTCTGGGTTCCAAACCAAATCAATACTATGCTCGCATATCTCGGTCGCGATTGCGCCGAGAGATGCCGTCGTCCCAGGGGGGACAGTCGACTTGCCGATGATTACAGCAGGCCCCGCGATGTGCTGTGCGAGTTCGGCGACTGCCATTCTGAGTTGCGAAAGGTCATAGGTTCCGGTCGGCAGCCCGGGAGTCGCTACGCTGATGAAGTGGACCGTCGCGAACTTTGCGGCCTCGGCGAAGCTCGTAGTGAATCGGAGCCTGCCGACGGAAATGTTACGCGATAGCATCTCGTCCAGGCCCGGTTCGTGAAACCAGGCCTTGCCTGAGCTCAGCATTTCCGTCTTACCCTCGTCGATATCCACGCCGAGAACCTCATGGCCTATATCGGCCATGCAGGCGGCGTGGACGGCACCCAAGTGACCGCAACCGATCACGGAAAGCCTCATCTGAGTGTCCTCCCCTTGATTGATTCTGACACTAGTCCGACGGCCTGGAAGCCGATATCGAATGATTCATTGCAGGAGAAAGCGCACACGGGTCTACGTCTCATAAAAAAGGCTAACGCATCCCCCCTCCTCTCTGTCAAACCCCATGATATATAAGGACCAAATGTCCATACGTGACTTAGAGATGAAATAAGGATATATCGACAGCGGCTGTGCATGACCAGGATGGGCAGGCAGATCTTGGACGGGCCGGTCGGCGATGAAGAACGCCGCGGTTAACGGGAATTCCCGCGCCCGCTGCGGCGGCGACGACCCGGCTGCTATCTACCGGCGTGACATCCATCCCTGCTGCAACCGCCTGCAGCCGGACCCGTCGTCGCCGTCGGCGCAGGGAACTCGTCCGGTTGATGCAGGAGGCGGCACTGGCGCCCTGCAGAATCTTCGCGGGCAGGATTCCGAACGCCGTCAGCCCGCTCGCCGGGCACATCCACGACGCTGGCTCCACCCAACAGCCGGTCGTTGACCGCGCGCGGGAACTCACGCAGTGCAGACCTGCCGGGTGTGACGGCCTTAGAACCGCTCGCTGCCGAGCTGGCACCAGACGCAGTGGTCCTGGTTAGCGACGTGAACTCGACGCTGGCCTGCACGCTGGTTACAGCGAGGGCTGGGCGCTCCGCTTGCGCACGTGGAAGCAGGCCTGCGCAGTGGCGACCTGTCGATGCCCCGGGAGATCAACCGGATGGTCACCGACCAACTACGTGTTCGCTTCGTATGCCCACGAGGTGGCCAACCTTGCACGACCCGGCTGTGCTCGGCCGACCGCCCTGAGGTGGGCGCGCAGCACAGGCGCGGGCAGCTGCGGAAGATTTCGGCCGCGCTGGTGGCTTCGGCGGCAGATGACACCGCGCCGCGGGTGGAGTTCACCATGGACATGTTGGATGCCACCGGCTAGTGTTCTAACTTAAAGTAGTTCTAGAACTACTTTAAGTTGCAGAGCGTCCATCGCGGACGGGGTGTGTGGGGTTCGCCAGCACGACACCGAGCGATACTCAACAAGGGAATGCGGCAACGGGTGGATACACCGGGCAACAGTACGATCCGGCGCGTGGTCAAAGGAGTCTTTTATGAGTTCGAACTTGGCACGAGTTCGTTTGGAATTGCCGGCGACCGCATCTCGGCGGATCCTGGTAACCGGGGGTGCGGGCTTCATTGGATCGCATCTGTGTCGGCGTTTGATCGCACAGGGTCATGACGTCCTGGCGGTGGACAACTTTTACTCGAGCACGCGGCTCAACGTCGTCGACCTGCTCGATGAGCCGCGCTTCGAACTCATGCGGTATGACGTGACGTTTCCTCTTTACGTCGAGGTCGACCAGATTTATCATCTCGCTTGCCCGGCCTCGCCAATTTTTTACCAGCGAGATCCAGTCCAGACCACTAAAACCTGCGTGCACGGCTCGATAAACATGCTCGGTCTGGCCAAGCGACTGAGCTCGCCGATATTGCTCGCCTCGACATCTGAGATATACGGCGACCCCCTTACACACCCGCAGTCGGAGTCGTACTGGGGAAACGTGAACCCTATTGGCATCCGAGCCTGCTATGACGAAGGCAAGCGGTGCGCGGAGACTCTATTCTTCGACTACTACCGTCAACACATGTTGGCAATCAAGGTCGCACGGATCTTCAATACCTACGGCCCAAATATGATGCCGAACGACGGTCGCGTGGTTTCGAGTTTCATGGTCAAGGCTCTGCGGGAAGAGCCGCTTCAGATATTTGGTGATGGTTCGCAGTCTAGGTCGTTCTGCTATGTCGACGACATGGTCGACGGCTTGATCCGGCTTATGAACTCGCCACAAGAGGTCATTGGCCCGATCAACCTCGGCAATCCTGCCGAATTCACGATACTTGAGCTGGCGAAGAAGGTTCTGGCTCTAGTCGGCAACGATTGCCCGATCGAGCACCGCCCGCTCCCGTCCGACGATCCGGTGCGCCGCAAGCCCGACATCGGCCAGGCCCGCGAGGTACTTGGGTGGGAGCCGACCGTTCAACTGGAAGAGGGGCTTAAGCGGACCGTCGACTACTTCCGCGACACGCTGGCCAGCTGACACCGCCGTGCCGAGTCGGCCGCCAGCGCACGGTCTGCGCCGCTAAATGTGCTGACATGAGATGTCACTGAACGGATGTGGCTGCCAGAGAGTCTTTTGCCCGGCGACCAGGATGTGCGCGGTCTCGGTCACGTTCGGCCAGGTGTCCGCCGTCCTGCCCCAGGAACCCGTTCAGGCCACGGGCCAGCAGGCGCTGCCGCCGACTTCGCGTGCCAGAACCTGATGCCCGGCAACCGGAGGCGAACGGCGGGTTCTCTCACAGAAAGTATCTGAGTAATATCTAAACGTGACTACAGCTGGCCTGGCCGACCTACGGAGCCGTCTTTACGAGGTCTACGCCTCACAGCACGCAGGCGGTGGCGGAGGCGAGGCGGCTGCTCTTGTTTACCGGCGTGACATCCGCCCCCTGCTGCCTCCGCCCGCGGCCGGACCCGTAGTCGACCTTGGCTGCGGACGCGGTGAACTCGTCCGGTTGCTGCAGGCGGACGGCTTTGACGCGGAAGGTATTGATATCAGCCCGGAGCAGGCGGCGCTCGCCCGCGCGGCGGGGGTGGCCAGGGTCCGTCAGGGGGATTTCCGCGCCCTTCTCGCCGCGCATCCGGCTCACTACGCGGCGATCACGGCCACCGACCTCCTAGAGCACCTCACCAAGCCCGAGGTTCTCCAGACGTTCGATGACGTTGCCGCGGCACTGGCGCCCGGCGGCGTCTTTGTGGGCAGGGTCCCGAACGCCGTCAGCCCGCTCGGAGGTCACATCCGCGACGGCGACTTCACACACCAGACGTCGTTCACCGCGCGCAGCATCCGCCAGCTCGCGGCAGCGGCCGGCTTCGACTCAGTCCTCTCGGACTCTTCCCCGCCGGTCGCGCACGGACTGGTCAGCGCCGCGCGGGTCATGGTCTGGCAGGTAGTAAGCGCTTGCTACCGGGTCGCCCTGGCCGCCGAGACAGGCACGCTGCGCGGTCACATCGTTACCCAGAACTTGAGGTTCGCAGCTCGCAAGGGCGTGGAGCCTGTGAATCCCGCAAGGGGAATCCCGGCATGACCGGCCGGGTGCTCTTGCTGAGCCCGTCCCGTGGCCTTGGCGGCGGGATCGAGCGCTACGTGGCGACGGTGGAATGGGCCCTTGCCGCCGAGGGTGCCGAATGCCGGCGCCTGGACCTGAGCGGGTCCGGCGCCCGCGCCCATGCCCGGCTGCTGGCGCGTGGCCGGGTCATCCTGCGGGCAGACCCAGAACCCACCCGCCTGGTCGTCGCGCACCGGGCGCTACTGCCGGTGGCGGCGCTGCTGGCCCGGGACTCGGCCGTACGCGGAGTGTCGGTGGTGTGTTACGGCAGCGATGTGTGGGGTTCGCGGTGGCGGCCCCGAAGGAACCTGGAACGCCGCCTGATGCGAGGCGCTGGCGTGCGGGTGGTGGCGTGTAGCAATTTCACCGCGGGTGCGCTCATGAGGGACTGCCATGCAACAGTCCTGCGGCCGGCCTTGTCGCGAGAGTGGTTTGACACTCTTGCCGCAGCGGCCGCAGGCAATTCGGACCGTGGCCCGGGGATCCGGCTGGCGACCGCCTTCCGGCTTGTCGACTGGCAGGACAAGGGACTGCCTCAGCTGCTGACAGCGGTGATGGCACTCGGGCGCCCGGATGTCTACCTGACCATCTGCGGCAGCGGAAACCCGCCGACCGACCTGTTGCGCCTGGTTTCTGAATACTCCTGGTGTGTACTGCGGCCAGGTCTTGGCGACGACGGCCTCGCTCGCGAGCTGGCTGCGGCGGACTTGTTCGTGCTGGCCACGCAGACTAGGAGCGGCCGCCGCGCCGTCGGCGAGGGTTTTGGCCTCGTCCTGCTGGAGGCACAGGCTGCGGGCACGCCAGTGATCGCACCTGCTTACGGCGGCTCGCACGAAGCCTACATCGATGGGGTCACGGGGGTAGCCCCAGCGGACGAATCAACAGAAGCGCTGACCAGGACTCTGCATGACCTGCTCAAGGATCCGGCCCGGCTAGCGTGGATGGGAGAGCACGCCGCCCAGTGGACCCGGCAGGCATTCGACCCCGCACGCTATGCGCAACTCGCGGCCAGGAGGCTGCTGTGACCCCGCAGGTCACAGCCCATGCCGCCGGGGGACCCCTCCGAGATCTCGCCTCTGTGCTACGGCCGCGCGGCGTTGGGCGCCAGGTGGCCCGCACCGCTGGCTACAACGTCGCCTCGGCCGCGGCGGCCGGCCTGGGAGGCATAATCGTCGCACGTGTCCTCGGGCCGGAAATGCGAGGCGAATACGCCGCTGTCACGGCGTGGTTCTCAGTAGCACTGATGATCGGCGGCATGGGCCAGCCCGCGGCGCTGTGCTTCCACGTCGCGCACGATCCCGGCAACGCCCGCAGCTACGTCGCGACGTCGCGGGCGATGATGCTAGTGACCGGCACAGCCGCGCTGACCGCGGGTGTCCTCCTGGCTCCGCTCCTCGCCCGGGGGAACGCGGGCCTGACCGTTGCCTACCGGATAGCCTTCGCCACCTCGATCGTGGCCTTCGTCGGGGCCAGCTACACGTTCTCGCTGCAGGCGAGGAACCTGCGTTGGTGGAACGAGGTACGGGTGAGCCAACCGGTCCTGAGCTTGGCGTTCATGGTCGTGTTGTGGCGTTTGCGGCTGCTCACGCTCAGTGCCGCGCTGATAGTTCTGGCCCTCACCATGCTCCTCCAGCTCGGATGGGCCTACTACCGCTGCCGGTCTGCCGGCTTGGTGCCCGGCCACGCTCAAGCCCGGCTTGTCCGACCCCTTGCTCGGTACGGCTCGGCCCAGATCGCAGCCCTGACCCCGGCGGCTCTCAATGCCGGCCTCGACCAGCTCGTCCTTTCCCAGGCCGTGCCTCCAGCGGTCCTCGGCCGATACGCGATCGCGGTTTCGTGCACACTGCTCCCGATCCCGATGGTGTCCGCGATCGGGAACGTCGCATTTCCGCGGCTTGCGTCGAGACACCGCGTGGATGGCTTGGCGCGCCGGATGCAGTGGCTGGGCATCCTGGGCAGTGCTTGCGCCGCGGCGGGCGCGCTAGTACCGCTTGATCTGGTCGCACCTTGGCTTATCCCGCACGTCTTCGGGACTGGGTACGCCGGCGTAGTGCCGCTGCTGTGGATCCTGACGCCGGCGGGCGTATTCATGGCCTGCAACCAGGTCACGGGGGACGTGCTGCGGGGGAGAAAGCGCCCGTTGGTAGTCGCGCGCGCCGAGGGGCTGGCGGCCGTTTTCACGGTCGTCCTGCTGGTAGCCCTCCTGCCAGTCGCTGGCGTCTACGGCGCGGCTATCGCGTCCACGGTGGCTTACGGCGTAGCAATGGTGGTGATGCTCCTGTCCTTGCGAGGACTGCCGTCAGGTAGTTCCGGAGGCCGGCACCGCAAACGGCCCGGCTGACGAAAACCCATGCTAGGGAGTGTAGGAATGCCGGGAAGCGCAGGAATGACTGCCGTCCGCCGGGTCGCGGCGATCGCCACGGACCTCAGCTGCCAGGCAGTAGGACGGCGCACCGTCGTCCGGACCGCCCGCTTCGTCCTGTCGCGCGCGCGCCTTGACTATCCGAACGACCTGTCAACCAACGGCGAGTCTGCGCTGCAGCGCTGGATACTCCGGTTCTCTCAGGCGGGAGAGCAGATTGATGTGGCGGACGTGGGCGCCAATGTTGGCCGGTGGTCAAAATCAATGCTGGCCGCCGCGTCGAAGGCGGGCCGCGAGACGGATCTCCGGCTGCACGCCTTCGAGCCAGACTCTCCGGCCTTCGCCAAGCTGGCGGAGGCATTTGACGGCACGCGGACCAACCTCAGCAGGACGGCACTCAGTGACCGGCAAGGGACGTCGCCGTTCTATGTAGTCGCGCCCGCGGCCGGGACGAACTCGCTGTACCCCGTGCCCGAAGCAAACCCTGTGGCACAAGGAAATGTGGTTACCAACACGCTGGATTCGTACGCCGAGCAGTCCGGTGTTGCCCGTTTCGCGTTGGTCAAGATCGACGCCGAGGGACACGATCTCGCCGTCCTGCGGGGCACGCGTGCCCTGCTGGCTGAGCGTCGCATTGCCGTAGCTCAGTTCGAGTATAACCATCGCTGGATACTCGGCCGATTCTTCCTTCGCGACGCATTCGAATTCCTGCTGGCGCTCGGCTACCGGGTCGGCAAGCTTACCCCACGAGGGGTGGAGTTTTACCCCGGCTGGGATGCGGACCTGGAAACGTTCGTGGAAGGCAACTACCTGGCCTGCGATCCGCAAGTGGCCGCGAAACTGCCTGCGGTGACTTGGTGGAAATCTGGATGAGACGGGAGATCTCAGATGCGCATTGAGAAGGCCGTGTGACCAACATCACCGTGCGCGCGCAAGCCGGGTCGGGGGTCGCGCCCCGCCGGATGATCGCAGCGGCCATCCTACTTGCCGTCGCGATCGGGTTGTCCGGGCAGGCTCTGGCCACTGAGGGTGAGCCAACGCATGCCGTGGTATGGGGAAGCGTGGGCTTCGCCGCATACGCCGCAAGCCTGCTCTGCCTTGTCGGCGGCCGTGGAGAGTTTCTCGGGCTGGGTCGCTGGTGGTTCGGCTCCTGGACCCTGCTCTGGTACAGCACCGGTTTCGGCCTGGCCACACTGACCTGGGTCCAACCGCAGACGGGACCGGCAGCGGAGATATCACTGTCCAGTGTGCTCCGGGCGCTATGGCTGGTCGCGGTGGGGATGACGCTGTGGGCGCTCGGCTATTTCGTAGGGCCGGGCCGGTCGGCCCGGCGCGTTGGGAACAAGGTGATGACGGCGCTGAGCCTTCGGTTCACACCAGAGGTGCGCAGTCCTCTAGCGCCGTGGATCCTCTACGCGATCGGCACCGCGGCGAGGATTGCCTATGTGGCCACGACTGGGGTGTTCGGTTACATCGGAAATGCCCAACAGACCGTCACCACGGCATCCGGCGACCAGCAGCTACTGGTCACTCTAAGCCTCTGCACCACCCTGGCAGTGGCTGCCGCGGCCCTGCAGGTCTACCGGGAGCGTGTGCCGGGTGCCCGGGTGACCCTGACAGTTCTCTTCATATCCGAGATTGCATTCGGGGCCGTCGCCGGGGGTAAGGAGAGCTTCATCATCACGATCCTGGCCGTCGCCATCCCCTTCACCACTGCCGGGCGTCGGCCGCGCAGAGGCTTGCTGGTATTCACAGGGCTTGCCCTCACCGGGCTGGTCTTGCTGTTGATTGTCGTCCCGTTCAACCAGTCGTACCGCAGTTCTGTGCGTAACGCATCGGGAACACTATCCATCAGCCAGGCGCTTGACGTGGCGCCAAGTATTCTGGACCAGACCGTTGGCACCGGGAATGTCACTGGGGTGCTTTCGTCCTCAGCCAGCTTTCTGCTTACCAGGATCAGGGAGATCGACAGTCCCGCGATCATCATGCAGCGCACGCCGGAAGAGATTGGGTTCCTGAGCCCCGTGCAGCTTGTCGAGGCACCCATCGCCAACCTCGTACCCCGGGCGGTCTGGCCGGGCAAGCCCATCCTCGACTCCGGCTACGAGTTCAGCCAGATCTACTACGAACTGCCGGCCACGGTATATACCTCGTCCGCGATAACGCCGGTCGGAGACCTATACCGGCACGGCGGATGGATCCCAGTGATCATGGGGATGTTCCTGCTTGGCTGCGGGGTGCGGCTCCTCGACGACGTCATGAATGTGTTCGGCAACCCGCATTCCGTATTCCTTTTCCTGCTACTCTTCCCCACCTTGGTCAAGCAGGAAACCGACTGGGTGGGCATGCTCGCCGGCATTCCCGCGACGGTGCTGATCTGGCTCCTCGCCACTTACCTCACGTTCAGGAAGAGAGAGCGGCCACCGCGGAGCCCATCGTGGCATGGTCCAGGCTGAAAAGTCCGCTGCGCCGCGAGCTAAGTGCCGGTGCGCGGGCCCCGCACGATTACTATCTGATACTGATAATTGCTTATAGCGACTAGGGGGAAACCGTGTCCAGGATCGGTGTCATCGGGCCAGTAGGTCCCGACTACTTTGCTGAGAACGTGGGCGACGCGCTGCAGCGTCTGGGTCACGTGGTCACCCAGCTTGGCCCTGCTCATGCCAGAGGCCGCGGCCGACTCGTCGACCGCGCGGCAGGGCTGGCCCGCCAAGCCCTGCCGCACCTGGATGAACGTGCCCAGAGCCGGATCGTACGGGCCGCACTCGTCGCCGACTGTGAGATCGTCATCAACGTTGACGCGTACCTCGTGCCCCGCGTAGTGACCCGGCTCAGGAGCAACGGCGCCCGGGTAGCGTTCTGGTTCCCCGACCATGTGGCGAACCTTGGGCGGCAGTACATGCTGATGGCTCCCTACGACGCGATCTTCTTCAAGGAGCCGTACCTCGTGGACCGCCTACGGGCCATGCTAGGCCTGCCGGTCTACTACCTGCCGCAGGCCTGCAATCCCCGCTGGCACAGGCCGGTCACCCCGGCAGGCACCGAGCCCTGCCTGGTGATTGCCGGCAACATGTATCCGAGCCGTGTGCGGCTGCTCGACCGGCTAATCGCGAAAGGAATCCCGCTCAGGCTGTACGGCGGCGGATTCCCCCGTTGGATCGGCGAGACGCCGTCCCGGGCTACGCACACCGGCCGTTATGTCGCCCGCGAGGAGAAGGCTCGGGCCTTCCGGTCGGCCGCCGGCGTGCTGAACACCATGAACCTGGCCGAGGTGAGCGGGGTCAACGCACGCCTGTTCGAGGCGGCCGGCTGCGGCGCCGCGGTGCTAACCGAGTTCCGCCCCACGGTTCCCGAGCTGTTCGCGGTCGGAAAAGAGGTACTGGCCTTTCATGATTTCGATGAGCTCGTCGAGCAGGCGACCAGGCTGCTCAGCGAGAGCGGCCTGACCGCGCGGCTCGGCGACGCCGCCGCGCAGCGCGCCCATCGCGACCACACCTATGATCTGCGCGCCGCCACCATCCTGGAGAAGCTCTCGTGACCGTTCCTGGCACGCAAGTACCTCGTCCGCCCCGACTGCACCGCTCGGACCATCGCGACGCTACTATGACTAGCGCCCCTTTGAGACCTCGTGTAACCAGAATTTCGGGTTAAGTCGGAGACACCGCCGCTGACAGCGAACGCTGCCTCTTCAAAGCCGGCCGCGGTGCGGTCCAGACAGTAGCCTGCCGCGTGCTGCCGCACCCGGCTACGAGTCTCTGGGTTATTGGCCAGCGCTAGGGCGCGGCTCAGTGCGTCAGTGAGACGTGCCGTATCACCGCATGGATAAACCTCGCCCATGCCGACGACGAGATCGGGCGCCGAGCCGACCCGGTCCGAAACCACCGGGAGAACACCAGCGGCCATCGCCTCGTTGACAACGAGGCCCCATTTCTCCACCTCACTCGGCAGCACGATGATATCGGCGGCGTGATAGTAGGTCGGCAGTTCTGACTGATTGACGAAACCGGTGACCGCTCCGCTACCGGACGGCAGGCAAGCCTGGACTTTGGCCGCCAGTACGCCATCGCCAACGAACATCACGTTCACGTCATGTGCCAGCGCATTCACTGCCGCACATAGGTCCAGTGGGCGTTTGCGCGGGCACAGCTTTCCGCAGAACAGGATGACCGGCCGATGAACGTCCAGGTTCCACCGGGACAGCAGTTCAGAGCGCGAGATCGGTGGCGGACCCGCGAACCGTTTGTCGTCCACCGAATAAGGCGCCCAGATGATCCGTGCCGCACCGTAGTGTCTGTAGAACTCCTCATTAAGCCGCCCAATGGCAAGCCCGGCCGCGCTGGCGGAGACGACCGCGCGGGCCACGGCATTCCGTAGGTGGCGCCGCAGGCCGGTTGCCGGACCTTGGGGAGCGGACTCTGCCCTGAGTAGGTAGGGGACACGCCGCGTACGGCACAACAGCGCTGTGAGCAGCATCCACGGGTGCGAGTAGCCGTGAACGACCACGGCGTCATGATCGGAAACCCATCGCGCAAGGCGCGCCGCGCGGCTCAGAGCCGGGGGGCACCTGCTGGACGTCGTCAAGAACTGGTGCTCATAACCGGAGAGCAGATCAATGTCCCAGGTGACCGGAACGCCGAACCCGGGGTCAACGGCCGGGTGGTGGCCGTTATCGGTCAAGAATAGGACATCCAATTCGACGCGCGCGCGGCGGGTCATGAGCTGGTAGAGGGGAGTACGGTACTGGATTGGGTTGAAATCGAGGATGCCAAGCCGGGGTCGGCTGCTTGCACCAGGCCGGTCGTCGCACGCGACTTCGGCGGCCACAGCCCGTACGCCCGCCAGGTTCATGGCCTCTCCGGACATCTGTGTCTCACTCATGGGACCTCCCGGCGCCGCCACGGGCTTCCGCCCGCAGCGCCGCGACGCTCATCTCGCACCACGCGTGAAACAGGCAGAAGCGGAGCCCGGCCATGCCGTCGAGGAAGCCGAGCCTTGCGATGTACATGTACAGAAAGAGCGCGGCAGGCTTGGCCGGGATGGCGGGGAAGACAAGCTCCTTGAGGATGCTCCGGGTGAGCGGGCGAGTATTGTCGCTATACCGCAGCGCGCGCAGCCGCTCCAGCAAGCCGCCAACGTTGCCTCGCCGCTCGGACTTCAGCTCGGCGTAACGCACGTGCTTGTGCAGCCAGGCGGCCAGGCCTTTGCGGTCCTCGTCCACGATGTCATTGCCCAGCCGCCGAACCGGCCCGTCCACGCAGGCTCGCTCTCCCACCAGGCTCCCGTCGTACTTGGTGTAACGTCGATCGACAAGCCGGACGACCCAGGAGCCTGGGTACCAGCCGCAATGCCGGATCCAGCTGCCCAAGAACACAAGGCGCAGCCGGTGCGCGAACCCTGCGCACTGCGGGTCAGCAAGCCTCATGGCGATCTCGGTGGCAAGCTGTGGGGACACCCACTCGTCCGCATCCACGAAGTACACCCAGTCGTGTCGGAGCAGCGGCTGCCGGAGCGAATGCTCGCGTTGTGCCGAGAATCCCAGCCACGGCTGGTCCACCACCTCGGCCCCGGCCGCCCGGGCGAGACGTATCGTAGCGTCTGTCGAGCCGGAGTCTACGACCACTACCTGGTCCGCCCATGCCACCGAGGCCAGGCATCGGCGGATGTTGGGCTCCTCGTTCAGCGTTAGCACGACAACGCTCACCGGGACGCTGCCAAGGGGTGGATCGTCACCGTCTTGATATGGCCGTAGGCCTAGCCTGGTCATCGGGGCGGCCCCAGCATCCACCCGAAATACCGGTCTGGATCAAATGGCCCGGGATCGGGCGCGACCTTTGCCGTCAGCGCGACCTGGACGGCCTGCCGCAGCGAGTCAGGGTCGCCGAGCGTATAACTGCACAGGGCGGGACCGGCGATTTCTCGGTTCAGAGCGGTGTCGCGGGCGACGACGGGCTGCCCGCTGACCCGCGCCTCTGCAAGCGGATACCCGAATGACTCCAAGTCCGTCGGGAAGTAGATAGCGCGGCTTCGCGCCCACATTTCGCGCAACTCGCTGTAGGGCAAGCGACCCACTAGCTCGACCTGCGGATGGCGGGCAATAGCGACGGGCACTTCCACCGTGTGCGCCGTCACCTGCACCCTCACCGAAGGGTCCTCCAGTTCGCCGATGGCAGTGAGCAGTTCGGTGAGGCGCTGCGGCATCTGCTTCTGGGGGGCGAACAGCACTGGACACAAGATGATCGGACCACCGGCCAAGCGCGGGGTGGAGGGAACGGAGACCGGATTTGGCCGTACCACGACCCGACTGCTCAGCTCCGGCATAACCGTTACGATGCGCTCGGTCATGGCCATGGACGGTGCGACGATCACGTCGGAACGGCGGGCGGCTAGCTGCACCACCACCGCTTTGCGCCGGACGGAGGCCCGGTGGGCGGGGCCGAGTTGCGCCTTTTCGCCTTCGGTGAGGAAGTGCATAGGACCGTGCAGTAGGGTCCACCGCTCCCCGCCAGGGGTGACGAAACTGACATTGTTGAGCGCTACCCGTCGACTCCGGGCCCGGCTACTAAGTTCCCGGCGCAACAGCCAGTCCGGTCGGACCCGCCGCCGCGAGCCAATGATCTCGACATCCTCCCGCCCTGTGCGTTCCAGATAGCCGCGCAGCTCAATCAGGATCCGAGCGGCACCGCCCATCAGCGCCCCGGCCGCGTCCACGGTCACCGCAGCAGTCACTGCCCCGCGCCCCCTTCGTCGGCGAGTGATATCACCGAGTGATCTCCTCCATTACGGGACGGGCAAAGACATCGGCGCCGAACCCGGGATCGGTGACGGGTACCAGGCGTCCCTGTGAGTCGGGTCGAATAGCTGATAGGTGCGTTGTGAGAACAGATTGGCCACAGGGCGTCGGTCGGCTCTGAGCGCCAAATTGCGGCATCGCGTTCCATTCGGGCTGTATCAGTCCGGTGCGGCGTTCGGACAGCGCGCGGGTGCAGCCCCGGAGCGCGTCTATCTCGAAACCTTCGACATCGACCTTCATGTCGGCCACGTGCCGCTCCCCGATCAGCGAGTCGATGGTGACTAGCCTGGTCTCGACCGGACGGTCCGGATCCGGGCGGTTGCCCGTTTCCCGGCCCGCGGTAAACCGGAGGCGCCGCAGCGGTCGTCGTCGGCGGCCTGGATCGCCGCCGACGTGGTAGCCGCTGAGCGCGACGTTCTTCAACATCAGGCCGAAGGTATCGGCAGTCGGCTCGACTGCACGGACAGATCTCATCCTCACTCCCGGCACGTCTTGGGCACTGCTGGCAGACCGTCCCGTATTCCGGTGATCCGCTCCCCGCGTCACGGCGCCAAGGCCCTGTCGGAGGCCTGGATGGTGGCGCGTATGCTGCCCAGCATCGCCTCCGTAGGCAGCTCCGGGCCGCCCCGCACGCCCTGCCGGAATGCGGCGGCGTGGGCACGATGGCCCTTGTCTGGTCGGCCCTTCCAGAGCGTACGGCCGTTCGCGAGGACCGACCGGAAGTCGTCGATGATTACCTGGTGCGTTCCGGCGAGCACCTCGATCCGTTCCTTGCCCGCCGTCGGGGGGGCGCTGCCGTAGGTGATCGACGCCACCGAGCCGTCCGCGAACCGAAGCGCAACGACCGCGCAATCGTTCCCATTCGACACGTCCCCTCCTTGCACGCCCACGGCGTCCTCGATGCCGGCGCCCACGAGGGCTTGCGCGAGGTCGACGAAATGGCACACTTCGCCGAGAAGGCGCCCGCCCTGGCGCCGGTCGAGATACCAGTGACTGTCGGGCACGCGGCCCGCGGCGATTCGGTAGACCACCATCTTTGGCGCCTGAACCTCCGCTAGTACTCGCTGCGCAGCCTGCACGGCCGGCGCCCAGCGCCGGTTGAAGCCGAGCGTGAGCTGGCGTCCGGATCCACGCCAGGCCTTCTCCACCTCATCGACACCGGCGTAGGTCAGCGCCAGCGGTTTTTCGCACCACACGTCCCGCCCAGCGGCCAGTGCCCGGCTGGCGAGTTCGGCGTGCACGTCGTGCGGAGTGGCGATCACGACCAGGCTGACGTCCGGGTCGTCGATGACGGCGTCGGCGCCTGAGACCGCCTTCTCGAACCCGTGCCGCTCCGCGGCCCGCCGCGCGGACACGCCGCTGGCCGTGGCCACGGCCACGAAGCGCTCAAAACCGGCGTCCCTGAAGGCGGGCAGTAGCGTCCCAGTGGAAAAGGCGCCAGCGCCGATCCAGCCGACTCCGGGCACGGCACGGTCAGCCGGGCCTGGCTTGAGGCGCACCGGTTCGTCCGGCTCCGCCGCGGCCAGATAGGTGAGGCGGATGGCCAGGCACGGCTCGGTCCGCTCCTCCAGGAGCCGGAACGCCTCATCCGCGCGATCGATGGCGAAAGACTGGGTGATCAGGTCGGACACCTGGAGCCGACCGGCCGCGATCAGGTCGAGCACCGCCTCCTGGTTCCGTCCCTCGGTCCAGCGCACCTGCCCGACCGGGTAGTCGACCCCCCATGCCTCGTAGGACGGCTCATACCGGCCGGGTCCGTACGAGCGGGCGAACAACAGCGAGATCTCCCGCTCGTAGAACGGTGCCCGGTGGGGCGGCATGCCGACGTCGCCCACCATCACCACGGCGGCCCGGTCACGGCACAGCGCCGGCGCCCGTGACATGGGGCCGGGCGACTTGTCAGCGGCGCATACGAGTACGGCGTCCGCGCCCCGTCCCCGAGACCAGGTAAGGATCTGATCCGTGGTCGAGTCCCCTGACTCGTCAACGGTAAAGACACCGGCATTGGCTGCGGTCTCCCTGGCAAACGCGTCAGGGTCGATTCCGGCCACGTCGCATCCGGACGCCATCGCGAGCCGGGCCGCTAGCTGCCCGACCAGCCCTAGGCCCAGCACCACAATCTTCGAGCCGGGGCCGACCCCCGACAGGCGCAGACCGTGCAGCGGTATGGAGGCGAGAGTAGCGAACGCAGCGTCCTCCGGCGGCACGTGTTCGGGCACGACCGCGCACAGCAGGCCCGGCACGGCCTGGAACTCGGCGTGGTTGGCCTTGCCGGCGCCGCCCGTCGCCACTAGCTGGCCGACTCGGATCCCGTCGACGGCGGCCCCGACTTCGGCTACCAGTCCGGCCGCGGAGTAGCCGAGAGGCACGTCGGTGGCGAGTCGGCCCCGGACTGTCCGCACTGTGGCTGGGATGCCCTCGGCCTGGGCCTTGCGCACGACTTGGCGGACCAGGTCCGGCCGTGCGCGCGCCTTGGCGAGCAGACTGGACCTCGCGAGCGCGGTGACTGCCCGTTCGGTGCCCGGGGAGATCACCGAGGCCACGGTGCGCACCAGTACCTCAGTCGGGCTGATCACGGGGCGGGGGACGTCGAGCACCTCGACCGGCCCGCCGCTGACCGGCTGCACGACCTGTTTCATATCTCTCCTTCTCCGTCGGCGCTGAGGTGGGCACGGCTCCAGACTGTGGTGACCCAGGCAGGCAGGACCGAGTCCATCCGGCAGGTCAGCACGGGTGCGTCTGTGCTGCTCCCGAAGCCGACGGCAACCGGCCTGGTCTCGACCGTCACCAACACAGGGCCGGGGGCTGCGATGGCCACAGAGAAATCGCCCGCCGGGCTGGTGACTAGCGCCGTGCTGTCGGCGACCCGCACCACTGAGCCGACCACAAGCTGCCATCGAATGACGATTTCGTGTCGGCCCCGCCCGTTGACTAGGTCGTCGACCCGCAGCCCGCCACTGGTCAGCGACCAGCGGCGACGATGAAGGGGGCGGCCGCGCAACCGCCGGAAGCCGTCGTGGGTCGCCTCGCAGATCACGCTGGAAGAGTCGGCGTGGGTGAGCAAGCCTCTGACCCGGGCTCGCCGCCCAGCCCGGAACACTCCCCAAACCTCTGTTGAGTCCGCTCCGTCCACCTCCACGGTGTTGTGGGCGGCTGTGGACCGCTCGTATCGGCGCACAGGGCCCGCCTCATAGGTCGACGTGCCGGTATCGATCAGCAGTGGGACTTTGTCCACATGCACCACGCAGCTGAAGGTGTCAGCGTGCGCGTGGGCAGGCAGGGATGGCGGGCACGGCGGGCCGACGTCGGCGAGCAGGTGCCAGCTGCCGGCCACGGCACGCACCAGCCCGGTCTGCGGGAGCATGACCAGTGGGTTATCTGGGGCCTGGCCCGGCCGTAGCGCAGCAAGGAGCTCGCGCTCGACGGGGTAGCCGTCGTTGAGCAGTGGCACTTGACCATCGGGGGTGAGCACTGTGCCGAGCCAGCTCCGCATGCGGTCAACGGCTGCGGAGATCTCATCGGTCGGCGCCCGTCCCATGACACACAGCAGGTCTGCTACATCAATGAGGTCGGCAAGAACTTGACAGTGATAAGCGGGCGCACGCTCGTAATGACCGCCGTCGGCTAGGACCTGCCGAGTCAGCTGCCTGCCCATCCGCCGCAGTGCCAGCCGCATCAGCCGCTCGTCGGCGAAGAACGCTGCCAGCCCGGTGAGGGCCTTAAGCCCTTTGATCAGGTGATTGCCGCCCACGTCGTACTCGAGGTGCCGGCGCAAGAATCCCGCGTGGACCGCCAGCCCCGCGACGAAGTCCGGTTCGATGTCACTGCCGGCCGCGAGATCGTGGTGCAAGGCGCACCACGACCACGCTCGCAGCGCAGCGGGGTAAGGGTGCCAGGCATCGCCATGCCCGAAACCGGCTGATGCCTGCCAGGACCGCCATAGCCGGGCGAAAAGTGCTCGTGCCGCCAGCCGGTCCGAGTCGGCGGCCAGCCCCCATGCCCAATCCCAGTAGTGCAGGTGAAAGCGCCACAGCCGAGGCGCGTCGGTGTGCTGCCAGCCGGGCGGATCGTCGAGTGCGCGTACTAGCCCCAGCAGCCTGATCTCGCCCGCGCGTAGTTCTGGCAGTTCCGGCCAGCGGCCGGGGATCCGCGCATCTATCGGGCGGAACGTATCGGGCCATCCGACGGCGGCCGACGGGCCCGGGCCAGAAAGAACCCGGCGTCCCGCTTCGGGGAAGCGACGCAGGCATGCCTGCTGGCCGCGCAACCGTGCCCGGTGGGCCATCTGGCCGGGACGCAGGTGCACCGCGGTGCGGCCGAGGAGAGCGAGGTCCGTGCGGGTCATGCCGCCAGGCCAAGCACGCGGGCCTCATCGGCGATGCCGCTGGTAAACGCACGCGGGGCGTAACCGAGATCGCGGATCGCGTCATCGATCGCGAACGCCTTGTCCTCCGCCAGTCGGAGCAGCTGCTCAGCACGGATCCGGGGATGACGGGCCAGCCTTTCGTAGCCCCGCGCCAGCGTCACCAGCGGTGCAAGCGGTACCGGGACCAGCCGGGTCCTGCTCCCGACCGCGCGGGCGCATGTACTCAGGAGCTCCGTGAACGCAAGCGGCTCGGGCCCGGCCACGTCGTACAGCGAGCCGATCGCCGCAGGTCGCTGCATCGTGGCCAGCACGGCGGCGGCGACATCGGCCACGTGAACCGGCTGGTGCAGGCATTTCCCGTTGCCTGGCATGGGCAGCACTGGCGCTCGGCTCAGCAGGCGTAGGAGCCGGGATAGATTGCGGTCACCGGCGGCGCCGTAGATCATCGTCGGCCGCAGGATCGTCCAGTCCAGCCCGGAACTGCGGATCTGCTGCTCCGCGCCCAGCCGAACCTGCTTGGTCGGCGGATGAAGGGTCGTCGTCACCGCGGTGGTCGAGACGAAGACGGCCCGCCGGATACCGGCCTCTTCAGCGCTCGCAACGATGCCCGGACCGTGACCATGGCCCAGCGACGCGAGGCAGACCAGGGCCTCGCAACTGGCGGCCGAGAAAGCCTCGTCGAGAGATTGGGCGTCGTCGAGGTCACCAGCCACAGGGCACGCGCCGTTGCCTTCCACCGAGCGGGCGGCCGCGGGACTCCGGGCGAGCGCCAGGACCTGGTGCCCCTGGCGAACCGCCTCACGGAGTACATATCCGCCTAGAAAGCCGCTGCCGCCGACGACCAGGAGCCTCATCGCCGCCCCCGCGGCGAGTCGAGCAGCTTACGGTACTGCCGGGCTAGCATCTCGCGGTCGAAGTGCTTCTCGACGTAGCAGCGTCCCTGCCATCCCATTGCCTGCTGCCGCTGCGGATCGGCCGCGAGCATCCGGATCGCGTCAGCCAGCGCACCGCTGTCCGCCGGCGGCACGACCAAGGCGCCTGCCTCACGCAGGATCTGCGCGGCCTCACCGGCAAGCGCTCCCACGACAGCCCGGCCGGCCGCGAGGTACTCGAACATTTTCGACGGGATGAACGCTGAAAAAAGAGGCACGTCACGCAACGGGACCAGGCAGATGTCGGCGGCGGCAAGCAGCGCCGGCATCTCCTGGTGCGATACGCCATGGAGGATCGTCACGTTGCGCAGGTCGAGTTCGCTGACCCTGTGCTCGAGACGCTGTTTGTCCGCGCCTTCGCCCACGAACGCGAACCGGATCGCCTCACCGGTGAGCCGGGCGGCGGCCTCGGCTACCGAGGTGAGCCCTTGCGAGATGCCGTGGGTGCCGGCGTAGAGCACCACGCAGTCACCGGGGTCGGCGCCGAGGCGGGCGCGGAGCTGCGCGTCTGACCGAGCGCCGGGATCGAATTCACTAAGGCAGACGCCGTTGCGGATGGTGTGCACCTTGCTGGCGGGCACGCCCCGCTCGATCAGGTTGGCCCGGAACCCGTCGCTGACCACGATCACAGTGTCGGCCGCCGCGTAGGCGGCCAGTTCTAGCCGTTCCAGCACCCGGATCACCGGGCGGCTGGTCAGCACGCCGAGCTCGGTGAAGATCGCCGGCCACAGGTCGCGGATCTCCACCACCAGCCGGGCGCGCTTGAGCCGGGCGAGCAGCCACCCGGCGCCAATGGCGAAGAAGGTGGGCGAGGAGACGACCACCACGTCGGCCGGGCCGCTGGCGCGCCAGCCGAGCAGCACGCAGGTGATCATGAAGCTCAGATGGCAGACGGTCTTGCGGACCACTCCCTCGTTCGGAGTGGCGTACAGCCAGGTGCGCAGCACGCGGTAGCCGTCGCGACGCTCCCGGCGCCGGATCGCGCCCCGGTACTCGGGCTGCACCACCCCGGTCGGGTGGTTGGGCATGCCGGTGAGCACCGTGACGTCGTCTCCGTCCGCGGCCCACGCCGCGGCCAGGGCGGACAGGCGGGCCTGCGGGGCCCCGGTCTCCGGCGGGAAGTAGTGAGTCACGATGATGATCCGCATCGTCACCATGACTTCGTTCGGGCGACGGGGCGGCGGGCGAGCAGCGCCGGTGATCGCAGGTACGCCAGCACGACCGCCGCACCGGCCAGATCAGCGGCGGCGCGCAGGACGGGATTACCGGACAGGCTGGCCGCCCCGAGCAGGCTGAGCAGGATCGTGGTCCCCCCGGCCACCACCGTCACTCGCTGGTGTGACCATCCGACGTCGCACCACTGCTGGTAGACATGAGTGCGGTGCGGCTCAAGCCAGCGCTCGCGGGCCCGGATGCGCCGCTGCAGCGTCCAGGCAGTATCGGCGATGTAGAGCACAAGCGGACCGGCCGCTGCCTCCACAGGGATTCCCTGCAGAACGGCGTAGGCGGCCAGCATCGCAAGGGCCGCGCCCAGCGCGTAACTGCCTGCGTCGCCCAGGAACACCCGAGCGCGGCCAGCATTCCATGGGAGGAATGCGAGGGCGCTGGCGGCCACCGCCGCGCCGGCTGGTACCAGGAATCCATCGCTCTGCCACCATCCCAGGCATGCGTAGACCACACCTGCGATCAGGGCATGTGCGCCGGAAATGCCGTTGACGCCGTCCATGAAGTTGAAAGCGTTCACGAACCCGGTGATCCACGCTGCGCAGGCCACGACGAGCAAGACGAGCACGGCCACGGGACCCGCTCGACCGCTGACGAGCACGACGGCCACCATGGTGCTCCCGACCGCCTGGATGAGCAGCCGCCTGCCCGTCGCCAGCCCGCGCATATCCTCGGTGAACCCGAGCAATCCGAACGCGGCCACGGCAAAGGCGAACAGCGCCGCGATGGCGCCCCCGATCACTCCCGCCGCGACGAGCAACCCGGCGGCAATCGGAATTCCGCCTCCACGGGGCGTCGGGACGGTGTGCGAAGACCGGGGGCCGGGGATGTCGATAATGGCCGCCCGGCGCAATAGCGGAATCATAACGGCCTCCGCCGTGGCCACTACCGCACCGCACGCAGTGACCGCGACCAGATTGTCAAATTCCCCGGACACGAGTCCGTCGATACCTCCCCAGCGTCAGTCTGTCAACAGTCGACTACTAGTCGCAATCAACTCAGTCTAGCAATTATCGCGGTAAGTCTGCTCAGCTTCCGGCGGAAGAATTCCTGTATAAAAACCGGGTGGAAGACTAATTTGTCCAGATAAATGATTAACGCGGGCTACGATGCTGTCTCTTGCTACTCCCGTTCCCGTTCGGGTGCCCGGCCGACATCGCAGGCGGCGCTTCTGCCCGGTATGCCTTATAGGAGTATGTGTATCCGTAGTTGCGTTCGGTCTGCCTGGTTACCTTGTTCAGTACGATCCCCAAGATCGTGGCGTTGACTTGGTCCAGCTTCTCTATGGCGCGGCGGAGGTCTGCTCGTCGGGTCTGCCCCGCCGCCGCGAGCACCAGCGTGACATCAGCGTGCCGGGCCAAAATGGCAGGGTCGGTGACGGGCAGCACTGGGGGGCTGTCGATGAGCACGAGATCAAAGTGATGCCGCAGCCTCGCGAAGATCTCATGAGCGCTATTGAGCAATTCGGCAGGGTTCGGCGGGACCGGTCCGGCTGGCAGCAAGGACAGCCGACCGAAGCCCGGAACTGGTAGCAGTGCCTCCTCCAAGGTCCGCTGGCCGAGCAGCACGTTGGTCAGGCCGACCTGCTCCTCCAGTCCAAAGAAGTCCCCGATCCGGGGTCGGCGCAGGTCGGCCGAGACGAGCACTACGCGCTCACCCGCCTGTGCGAAGACGACCGCCAGGTTAGCCAGCGTGGAGGTCTTGCCCTCGTTGATACCGGGGCTGGTCACCACCATGCTGCGAAGCTGTTGCCCTTGTCGCGCGAACTGCAGCGAGGTCCGCAGGGACCGGTACGACTCTGCAGCCGGGGAGGTGGGTTCGGTGATCGACACCAACAGCGGCTTCTGTCGCCGCCATGAGGTAACCATAGGGGTCATGGCAAGTACCGAAATTCCTCCGGCGTGCTCGGTCGCTTCCTTGGATGTCAGCCTGTCATCGAGGCTGTCGCGCAGGAAGGCCGCTCCGAGGCCGAGTGCGAGTCCCGCAGCAAGGCCCAGCAGAGCGTCCTCGGCAGGCCTGGGGGAACTCGGTGCGGTCGGGGTCTGCGCGGGCGTGACCAGCACCACGTCGCCGGTATCAACCGCACCGCTGACCTGCATCTGAGCGAGTTGCTCCTTCAGGACGGCCTGCTGGTTGAGGAGCGCCGATGCCTCGGGGGAGGCCGTGTTGCTCCCGAAGGAGCTGAGCTGCTGTCCGAGGGAGGAGATCTGTGAGCGCAGCTGCGCCTCGGCGGTCGTTAGGCTCCGGGCCTCTACTTCCTGGCGCCACTGTACGAAGGAGTTCGCGTAGAGGTTTGCGATCAGGGATGCTTGCGACGGCACTTGGCTGTTGGCCGTGATGGCGATCACGTTCGTCTGGCCAACCTCCGAGGCGGTCACCGTCGGGGTGCTCCCTAGCTGATTGCGGACGGCCTGCTGCACCGGAGCGCTCATGACCAGTTGCAATTCGGTCTCCACGTCCGTCTGGGTGACCGGTTGCAACTGTGACGCATCGAGCCCGCTCGTATCGAGAGATGGCTGGACCAGCAGCTGCGCGGTGGCCGAGTACTGTTTGTGTGCGGTCAGCGAGAACGCCAAGCTAGCAGCCAAGCCGAGCACGGCAATCGAGCCGACCCACCATTTCCGACGGCGCAGAATCTGCAGGTATGTGCGAAATGACGGTTCGGTACCCAGTTCGGTCATTATGGCTTTCTCTCTAATCTGAAAGTAGCGGCAACCGGTGTACCGGAGTCTTGGAAGTCGGCGAAGTGACGTCGTTCCCCAGCATGCATTGGACGAAATGAGTGTACGCCAAGCCCGACTAGGATAAAATTTCCGCTCGTGTCCGGCAGAGCGTTTTGCTGCGGAAAGGCCCGCGACCGGGATGATTCTCGATGAGCGGTAACCATGACGTTCCGCGCAATACGAATATACATGCCAAAAGGGACAATACCGATTCGTCCAGTATTGTCATACTGTGCACGGCTAACGTTTGCCGCTCCCCTATGGCCGCAGCGCTGCTGGTCCGACGGCTGGCGGTGCTCGGTGTCACGGTGCCAGTGCGCTCGGCCGGGATGATCCGCTGCGGAGATCCGCCGCATCCCGAGGTCGTCTCCGTTATGGCCTCGTACGGGATCGAGATCGCCTCGCACAGCAGCCGCGTAGCCCGGGCTACCGACCTGGGCCGCGCCAGCCTGGTGCTGGCGATGGCCCGGGATAATCTCCGCTACGCCGTGATTACCGAACCCGGGGTGTGGCCACGCGCGTTCACGCTCAAGGAGCTCGTTCGGCGCGGGGAGCAGATCGGGCCCAGGCCGCCAGGGGAGCCGTTCGCCGAGTGGCTCTCTCGCGCCCACACGGGACGCGAGCGTACCTCGCTGCTGGGCGACTCCGCCGAGGACGACGTGGCCGACCCGGCTGGCGGATCGCGCCGTGCCTATGCGGCTACCGCCAGTTTGCTCGACCACTTGGTGATGAGGCTGGCCGAGCTCGGCTGGGCGCAGGCTGAGCGGCATCGTTAACGGCCGTGCCGCGGGCGGACCGGACCGTACAGCCCAGCGTCCCGGCTGGCATCGGCGTCAGCTTCCCGGGTGACGAGAGTGGCCTGGGACGGAATGGTCACGGCGCCATTGTGGGCTGACTCCCGGGCCAGCCTGGCCAGGGTCCGGCGCAGCGAGTCGGCGTCAGCTTCGGGATCCAGGACGGTGACCTCGTCCGGGTGCAGCATCGGCACCGGGACCTGGCAGATCAACGGGTGACATGGCCGCAGGTCGGCTTCGCCCGGCCCGAGCCAGTCCTCCATCAGCTTCTCGCCGGGACGCAGCCCGGTGAATTCGATGTCCATCTGCCGGCCGGTGCTGGCGGTCAGCCTCCGCGCGATGTCGGCGATCCGTACGGGTTCGCCCATGTCGAGCACGAGGACCTCCCCGGCCCGGCCGATCGTGGCTGCCTGCAGCACGAGGTGGACCGCCTCGTCAGCCAGCATGAAGTAGCGGCTGACGTCGGGGTCGGTCACCGTGACCGGGCCGCCCGCGGCGACCTGCGCGGACAGTGTCGTGAGTACCGATCCGCGGCTGCCCAGCACGTTGCCGAAGCGCACGCTGAGATACGCCCGGCCGGTCTGGGCCGACATATACGCGGTGAGGCGTTCAGTGATCCGCTTGGAGTAGCCCAGGACGCTCACCGGATCAGCGGCTTTGTCCGTGGAGATATTGACGAACGACTCGACGCCGTGATCCGCCGCGGCCTTGAGGACGATGAGGGTTCCCCAGACATTGCTCTTGAGCGCTTCGGCCGGGGAGCTTTCCAGCAAGGGCAGGTGCTTAAGCGCCGCCGCGTGGAACACGATGTCGGGCCGGAACTTCTCGAATACCTCCCTGACCCGCCCTTCATCGCGGATGTCGGCCAGCACCGTCTCCTCTGAATCGAGCAGCGCACGCCCGCGCAGTGCGAGCTGGACTGCGTGCAGCGCCGATTCGTCGCGGTCCAGCATGATCAGCTCCGCTGGCCCCAGATGGTGCAGCTGGCGGCAGAGCTCGGCACCGATGGATCCCCCGGCACCGGTCACCAGGACCCGTCGGCCCGCGATGTGTTCGCGCACCGAGGCTACGTCGCCGGTCACTGCGCGGCGCCCGAGCAGGTCGCTGATGCGGGGATCACGTACACCCTCGATCTGCGCCCCGCCGGTCAGAAGTTCTCTGATCGAGGGGATCACCTTGGGAATCAGCCCGGACTGCTCGGCCGCCTCGGTAAGGTCGTGGATGACATTGCCGCTTCCTCCGGCGATGGCGATGACCAGCATCTTGGCGCCGGTGCTTGCGGCGACTTCCGCCATCTGGCTGCGGCCACCGAGCACCGGAACACCTTGGATCCGCAGGCGCCTCTTCGCGGGGTCGTCGTCCAGGATGGCTACCGGCTGGTATGCGGCATCGGGCTGGGTGGCCAGCCGGTCAATCAGCATGGCGCCCGCGTCGCCAGCCCCGAACACGATGATCTTCTCGGCCGTCGGCGCCGGGGGTCGTGACCGCTGCTGCCTTGCCGCGAAGGCCACATGACGGGCGCCGAGCATCGCGACAAGCGCGAAGCCCGCGCCCAGGAGCGTCTCCAGCACGGCGCGGTGCCCCCACACCAGGACCCAACCGACCACGACCAGGCAACCGGTGGTCAGCAGGCCGGCCAATGTCACCGCAGTAACCTCGTCACGGCTTCCCCGCAGGTACCGGCCACGGTACAGGCCGACAGCGACGCCGCATCCGGCCACCATCACGCCAATTCCCGCCGCTGCCGACAAAACGGTCAGTCCTGCCGGGTGAATCTCGGTGATGCCGCCCGTGGCCCTTCCGGCCACAAGCAGGCCGACCATCCACGCAATGGCGTCATATCCGGCCTCCACGACGAGTCGCAGCCATCGGCGCTTCCTCAGGCTTTGCACCACCTGCCCTCTGACTCTGCCGGTCAGCGCCTCTGCGCGCACGCGGTCCCCCGTCCCCTAGCCGTGCTCGTCGATGCCGGTATCTCTTGCGTTTACCCTTAGTGATTGGATAGATTACCCTGCGCAAGCATAAGATAACAAACAGTTAGAAAAGTTGATCATGGACAGCGGCTGAAGGTATTCACTGTGCCCCCATGCGGCGATCAGATGACAGAATGCGACATTTCGGCCGAAAGGCCATCATAGGAGAAACGTCGCAAGAAAACGGGGGCAATCGGGGACGCAAAGGCGACTAGGTAGGGGATTTAAAATGACCGATACGCCCGATAAGGATGACGGAGTCGGCTCTGAGCCTTCCGCCGGACGTGCCAGCGATCAAGCGGCCGAGCCGGGTAAGCCAAAGCGCCGCGTCCGGCGGGTTGTCCTGGTGTCGCTCGGGTCGGTTCTCGCTGTGGCCATCGCGGCCACGATCGGCATTTACGCATACGTCAACCACGCGGTGAGCAGCGTCCCGCGCGTCCATGTAAGTGGTCTTGCCGGGACGGGATCATCCGGTGAGACGTTCCTGATCGCTGGCGCACCATATGAGCCTACAGGAACCCCCATCCAAGGAGTCCGGCCACAATACACGAAACTCTTCATGCTCCTGCATATCAACCCCGACGGGCACGCTGGCGGGGTGGTGTCGATACCAGGTGACACTATGGTCCAGGTGCCTGGGGTCGGCGCCGAACCACTCTGGATCGCGTTCAAGACCGGAGGGCCGAGCTTGCTGGTCTCGACCGTGAGGCAGCTCACCGGAATCCCCATCAACCACTACGCGGAGATCAACCTCAGCCACCTGACGAAGCTGATAGACGTCGTCGGCGGGGTGAATGTCACGATTCCCGCTGCCAGCACGAGCTACGGGCACCTATTCTCCACGGGGGTCAACCACCTCACTGGCATTACCGCCACCTACTATGACCTCGACCCGTCGATCAGTGATCAAGTCCGGGTGCTGCGGCAGGAGAACCTGCTCCGAGCCATCATGATCAAGATCGCCGACGATCATCTGCTCACCAATCCCGTGACGACGATCAGGCTGCTCAATGCAATCACGGGCACATTGACCGTCGACAGCAACATGACCAACTCCGACATCGAGTCGCTCGCCATGAAACTCCGCAGCCTCGGCAGCAGCGCCGCGACCTTCGTGATCACGCCCACTGAGACGGTAAACGGAAAGCTTGTCCCGAATACGGCCGTTGCCGATCAGCTGTGGACGGCGATCAAGAAGAATTCGATCGCGAAGTTCGCCACCGCGTTCCCGGCGGCGGTGACGCCGCTGGTTGTGCCTTGACACAGCCCTGATGCAGCCCCGGCCCTGGGGAATGCGATCAGTTATCGGGCCTGGTCGGCGATCTGGGTGCGGCTGTCCTCCTCGGCGAGGACCTCGGCGAGCTTGCTGCGGAGCAGTTCGCGGACGGCCGCTTGCTCTGGGAGCGCCTTGAGGGCGTGTTCGAGTTCCCGCCGGTAACGCATGAGCTCGTAGGTGGTGAGCGCATGCATCGGATGCTTGGGTGACTGGACTGTCACGGGTTCGGCGGTCATCGGTTGTTGGTCCTTGGCATTCCGGCGTTGTAGAGGCCTGGACGGGACACCGCGCTGCGGACGCAATCCGCCCGGTACGCGGTTCCCGCTACCCAGGGTGGCAGGCCGGGACTACGGTGAGAAGTGCCCTGGTAGCCATCCGCAAGGGACAGCTCCGGTGTGCAAACACCGGAGCTGATTCGCAAATCTCGGCAAAGGAAGCTGCCCGTTGCCTGCCGCACGTGACCTGGACCCTGGTGTGTCTCCCGCGCATTTCTTCGGGGCCGAAGTCCGCCGGGCCCGGGAAGCCGCCGGCATGACGCTGGCCGACCTGGGCGCGATCGTCCCATGCGACGCGTCGACGGTGAGCCGGATCGAGTCCGGCCTGCTCAGCCCGGCAGAGCGGTTCGCGAACGCGTGCGACGAGGCGTTCCCGCAGATGGGCGGATGGTTTACCCGGTTCTATGCCAACAGCCCGCGGTGGGATGGCCGCTACCCACGCTGGTTCGTGGACTGGGTCGACGCCGAGCGGCGGGCGTCAGTCGTGCGCTGGTGGGAGCCGTTGCTCGTACCGGGCCTGCTCCAGACTCCGGAATACGCCCGGGCATTGTTCAAGGCGTGGCAGACCACCGGAGATGAGGACGAGGTCGAGAACCTCGTCACGGCGCGGGTCGACCGGCAGTGCATCTTCGATCGGCCGAAGCCGCCGTCGTTCTGGGCTGTGATCGATGAGGGTGTGCTACGGCGTCGCATCGGCGGCGCCAAGGTGATGCAGGATCAGCTCATCCACCTAGCCGAGATGACCGAACGGCCCGCGATCAAGGTTCACGTGATCCCGGCCGAGGTAGGCGCGCACGTCGGGCTGCTCGGCGCGTTCGCCATCGCAGGCTTCGACGGCGACGCTCCGGAAGTCGTCTACCTGGAGACGCCCGACGAGGGACAGACGACGAAGGACCGCGCCACGGTGGCCAAGATCATCCTTGCGTTCGATACATTGAGATCCGAAGCGCTTCCGCGCGGGGCTTCGCGCGACCTGATCATGAAGGTAGCTGAGGAATATGGACGTGACCTGGCGTAAGTCCAGCTACAGCGGCGGCAACGGTGGCGGCTGCGTCGAGGTCGGCGCGCCCACCGGAGTCGACCTGGTGCTGGTCAGGGACACCAAGGACCGTCGGGGGCCGGCGCTGGCCTTCAGCCCCCAGGTGTGGCGCCGGTTCGCCGAACGGGTGAAGGCAGAAGCCTAGCGCCGGACTTCCTCACCGTTGCCGAGGCTGGGACAGAGAATGCCCCATTCGGTGCCGGTGAACGGCTCGTCAGTTCGGGTGACTTCGGGTGCGGTCCAGCTCACCAGGTCATCCTAGATCGCCGCGCCGCTGGTGGTAGTCGGCGCCTGGTGTCACACGGCTGACGCACTCCGAACCCCGAGGTGTACACAAATAGGTGTACGCTTGGATCATGAACGATGATGACAGCACGATGACCGTCCGGGATGCGCGCGCCCACTTTGCCGGGATCATCACCCGCGCCCAGAACGGAAGTCCCACTGTCATCACGCGGAACGGGGTACCCGTGGCGGCGGTCGTCCCTGTCGAGGACTTCAACGTCCTCGAAGACGCGATCGACCGCTATTTCGCCCGCGAGGCTGACCGGGACCTTGCCGAACACCCCGATGCCCGTACCTACAGCATGTCCGAGGTGGTCGCCGAGATCTTCGGGGAGGACACGGGCCAGGGCGCCGCGTGAAATACGCATTCCGCTGGCGTGAGCGTGCCGTCCGCCAGCTTCGCACCATCCCGCAGTCGGCCGCGCTGACCATCTTGCGGGCCATCGCACCGCTCGGCGAGGATCCGCGGCGGCCGGATGCCGACATCAAGAAGATGGCCGGCTACGGCGACCGGTACCGACTGCGCGTCGGGGACTACCGGGTCATCTACGAGATCGCCGACGAGCAGCTCATCATCTTGGTCGTCGGCGTCGGACACCGCCGCGAGACCTACCGGGCACTGTCCTGAGCATTCCGGGCCACGTGCTCCGCATAGATCAGCCCAGAGTCACCGCGGTTTGTATGACGGATCGTGACATCTAGTGAGCCTCTTCCCTGCTCCATCAAAGGGAAGCATAGTGGCTGCCAGATTTGCCGGTCCAGCTTTTCTCTAAAGCGAGTCCGCTGGCTGGTCGGCGCAAATGGTGTTGGCCCAGCTGTGACCGTTACGCGTAAACCAAGCTCAGCGGCCGCGCGTGTCATATCCGAACCAGGCGCCAGAGGCCCATCCGGTTGGCTAAAGTCAGAGATCCTGACGAAAGGATGGTGGGCCATCGGGCCAAAGGATCATCACGCACAATTTTCGCCAGGGGGACGTTTGTGTATGGAACTTGCCTGCATGGCTGCCGCTTCCCATTGAGGACGGCATGTCCCGGCTAATGCCTTAGCCGGGACATCTCGATGCGTGCCATCGCGTATTCGGCCACATGGTCGTGGCATGGGCAAAGGTGACCGCCGGGGAGCGGTTGGGGGGATTTTGGTTGTATATCATTGAGCCTTTAAGCGAGTCGGCCGGCCTCGGACCGGGCCCGCTTCTGCCGGAGCATTTGGCCTCCGGATTGGCGGTATTCCCGGCTGTCGCTGCGGCGCCGGAGCGTACGCTGGCCGATGTTTTCGAACGCACCGTAGTCGGCTACCCGGATGCCCTGGCGCTAGATGATGGGCGCGCCGCGTTGGATTACCGGGCGCTGGGCGCCGAGGTGGGCTCGCTCGCGGCCCGCCTGCACGGGGCCGGTATCGGAGCGGGCGACCGTGTCGGCGTCCGGGTGCCGTCCGGCACGGCCGATTTGTACGTGGCGATCCTCGGCGTGCTGGCCGCCGGCGCCGCCTACGTCCCGGTTGATGCAGATGACCCAGATGAGCGCGCGGAGCTGTTCTGGTCCGAGGCCGGGGTCTGCGCGGTGCTCGGCGCCGGGCTGGCGCTGACCACCCGCCGGGAGGTGGTCCCCAACGGTGAGCGACGCTGGCCGCGCCCGGATGACGACGCCTGGGTCATCTTCACCTCGGGTTCGACCGGGAAGCCGAAGGGCGTGGCAGTCAGCCACCGCTCGGCCGCCGCGTTCGTGGACGCCGAGGCGGCGCTGTTCGCGCGGGAGCGGCCGCTGGGTCCCGGCGACCGGGTGCTGGCCGGCCTGTCGGTGGCCTTCGACGCGTCGTGTGAAGAGATGTGGCTGGCCTGGCGACACGGCGGCTGCCTGATCCCGGCGCCGCGCGCGCTGGTGCGTGCCGGAGCCGACCTCGGCGACTGGCTGGCCAGACGGCGGGTGACCGTGGTTTCGACCGTGCCCACCCTGGCCGCGTTGTGGCCAGCCGAGGCCATCGCGCGGGTCCGGCTGCTGATCCTGGGCGGCGAGGCGTGCCCGGGCGAGCTGGCGGCCCGGCTGTGCGATGGCACCCGCGAGGTCTGGAACACCTATGGCCCGACTGAGGCGACCGTGGTCGCCTGCGCGGCACGGCTGTCGGCCCGCGGCCCGGTGCGTATCGGCCTGCCGCTGGACGGCTGGCAGCTGGCCGTCCTCGGCCCCGGTGGACAGCCGGTGGCCTGGGGCGAGACCGGCGAGCTAGTCATCGGCGGCGTCGGTCTCGGCCGCTACCTGGACCCGGTTAAGGATCGCCAGAAGTATGCTCCCGTGCCATGCCTGGGCTGGCACCGCGGCTACCGCAGCGGCGATCTGGTCCGCGCCGACCCGGCCGGTCTGCTGTTCGTCGGCCGGGCCGATGACCAGGTCAAGCTGGGCGGCCGGCGGATCGAACTCGGGGAGGTCGACGCGGCGCTGCGGGCGCTGCCGGGGGTGCGCGCCGCCGCCGCCGCCGTGAAGACGACCGGCGGCGGCGCCCAGGTGCTGGCCGGGTACCTCGTCCCGGAGCAGGGTGCCATCATCGAACCGGCGCGCGCCCGCCAGACGCTCGCCCGCCAGCTACCGGCCGCGCTGGTTCCCCGGATCATCGTCCTGGACAGCCTGCCCACCCGCACCTCCGGCAAGGTCGACCGGGCCGCCCTGCCCTGGCCGCCGCCGGATTCCGCCGACCCAGGTCGGCCAGCTGGCCGGGCCGGGGGCATGGCGGTCACGGCGGGAACGCTCGCCACCCGCTGGGAGGAGCTGCTCGGCGTTGCCGTCGACGACGAGCATGCGGACTTCTTCGCCCTCGGCGGTACGAGCCTGGCGGCCGCCCAGCTGGTCACCACCTTGCGTCGGACCCATCCGGGGGTCTCAGTCGCAGACATCTACCAGCATCCGGTGCTGTATCAGCTGGCCGACCGGCTCGACAAGCTCAACAGCCCGCGGTGCAGCCGACGGGTAGTCCGCCCGGCGCCTCACGGGTCCGGCCTGGCCCGGATGATGGTGCTGCTACTCACCGCAACGGTGACCGGGATCCGGTACCTGATCCTCTGCGGTGTCGTGGCCGACGTGTTCCGGCTCAGCCCGCTGCCGTACATCTCGGTACCGGAACTGGTGGCTGGCTGGCTGGTGCTGATGAGCGTCCCCGGCCGGGTCGCGCTCACCGCGATCGGGGTCCGGGTGCTGCGCTGGCGGATCAAGCCCGGCGAGTACGGGCGCGGCGGCCTTGTGCACATGCGGCTGTGGGCGTGCTGGGCGATTGCCGCGACATTTGGTATGGGCAGCATCTCCGGCACGCACTGGGCCGCCCGTTACGCGCGGCTGCTGGGCTGCCGGGTCGGCCAGGACGTCGACCTGCACGCCGATCCGCCGGTGACCGGAATGGCCGCGTTCGGCGACGGCTGCACGGTCGAGACAGAAGTGGACCTGTCCGGCGTCTGGCTGGACGGGGACGTGCTGCACGTCGGCGCGGTCAGCATCCGCTCCGGCGCCCGGGTGGGAACCAGGACGACGCTGATGCCCGGCACCGTGGTCGGCGACAACGCTGAGGTCGAACCCGGCTCATGTGTCAACGGGTACGTCCCGGCCGCCCAGCGCTGGGCCGGCTCGCCGGCCCGCCCGACGGGGGCGGCTGGCACCACCTGGCCACCACCGTGCGCCGTCCGGTCCCGCCGGTGGCACCTCGCCTACACCGCGACCGTGCTGTTCCTCTCGGTCCTGCCGCTGCTCGCAGCCTCGCCAAGCCTGCTGATAGTGGAACTGCTCGTCCGCAACACGCACAGCCTGCGCGATGCCACATGGCTAGCCCTGGCCAGCTCGCCCATCACCGTGACGCTCGGCTTGATGACCTACGGCCTGATCACGGCCGCCCTGGTCCGGCTGCTGGCCCGCCTGCTACCCCCGGGCTTCCACCGGGCCGACGGCCGGGCCGGGTGGGCGGCCTGGTTCGCCGAAAATCTGGCCCGCATGGCACGCACGGGGCTGTTCCCCATCTACGCGAGCCTGCTCACCCCGGTGTGGCTGCGGCTGCTCGGCGCCCGGGTGGGACGGCGAGTGGAGGCCTCAACCGTGCTCGCCCTGCCGCACCTGATCCGGCTGGCCGACGGCAGTTTCCTCGCCGACGACGCCCGGCTTGCCGCGTACGAACTGCGCGGCGGCTGGCTCCGGCTCGGCTACGCGCGGGTCGGCGAGCGGGCGTTCGTCGGCAACTCGGGAATGGTCGGCCCGGGCCGCGAAGTGCCGGACGGCGGCCTGATCGGCGTGCTGTCCGCCGCGCCGGCCAGCGCGGCGGCCGGGTCGTCCTGGCTCGGCCAGCCGCCGATGCTGCTGCCGCGCAAGGCCGACGCCGCCGACCCGGCGCGTACCTTCGACCCGCCGCGCCGCCTGATCCTGGCCAGGGCCTGCGTCGAGGTGTGCCGCCTGATCCCGGTGATCCTGTCCGGCGCGCTCGGCGTGCTGGTATGCAGCGTGCTGGACGGCCTGCTCATCCGGTTCGGGCTGGCGCTGACGGCCGCCGCCTCCGGGCTGGTGATGCTCGCGGCCGGCATGCTGGCCTGCGCGATCACGACGGCCGCCAAGTGGATACTGGTCGGGCGGTGCCGGGCCGCTGAGCACCCGTTGTGGAGCTCGTTCGTCTGGCGCAACGAACTGGTTGACACCTTCGTGGAGGAGCTGGCTGTGCCGTGGCTGGCCGGGTCGGCGATCGGCACCCCGCTGCTCAACGTGTGGCTGCGCAGTCTCGGAGCGCGGATCGGCCGCGGCGCCTGGATCGAAACGTACTGGCTGCCGGAGCCGGATCTGGTCGAGATCGGGCATGACGCGACAGTCGGCCGTGGCGTGGTCGTGCAGACTCACCTGTTCCATGACCGGATCATGCGGCTCGGCCGGGTTCGGATCGGCGCGGGTGCCACCCTCGGCCCGCACGCGATCGCGCTGCCCGGGTCGCTGGTGGCCGAGGGCACCACGATCGGACCGCGGTCGCTGGTGATGCGGGGCGAGTCCGTCCCGGCGCACAGCCACTGGACCGGCAACCCGATCTCGGCGTGGGAGGACGCTCCTGGCCGCGCTACGCGCCGGCGGCATCGCCGAGGTGGCAGGCCGTCATACCGACGAGGTGACGGCCGCCTGCTTGTTATGACGACCCGCCGGACAGGCGGGCGCCACAGATATATCCCGGCAACGCGGGCGAATTCAGGTGGGTGTGCGACTCCAGTTCGGGGCCGATGATCATGAAAGTGCCGCATGGCGCAGCATGGCCAGCTCGCGCGCCGCGCTGGCCGCGTCGTCGGCGAGCACGGTGAGCAGCAGCGTGTGCTCGTCGACCCGCTGGGCTGCGGCGGTCGGCCCGGCGACGACGGTCCGGGCCGCGATGGCCGGCCCGGCGATCAGCGCGCAGGCGAGCACCCGGCGCCCGCTGGTCAGCCCGGGAACCAGGTCGACGAACTGCCGCAGCACCGGCCGCCCGGCCCGGGTCACGTCCCAGCGCATGGTGGCCTGCCCGGGCCTTTCCCCGGTCCGCCCCAGCACGACAAGCTCGTGCCACTCCACCGAGGCATCCGCGCTCAGCACCAGCTCCAGCCGCACGTCCACCCGGCTGCCCGCGCAGGCGATCAGCGCCCCCGGGTCCGCCACCAGGCAGGCCCCTGCGGCCAGCTCGGCGTAGACAGACAGCGACGCGGCCGCGCCGCCGTCCCGGCCCTGGGCCAGGCTGGCCCCGGTCGCCCGCAGGGTGGCCCGAGCGCAGGCGCGCAGCCGCAGCGCGAGCGACAGGTCGTCGCCTGCCAGCGGCCCCGCCGCCGAACCGACCAGCCGCAGCTCGCACCGGCCGGGGTCGTCGCACCGTACCTGCCGCAGCGTCAGCGGCGGCTCGCAGCTCAGCTCGCCGAGCACGCCGCCCGGCTCGATGACCGCCGTGGTCCGGGCGATCACGGCGGCGCGAGCGCGGAGCGGACCGAACGCACCCACGCGGCGACCTCGGTCGCCGCCGGGTCGGCCACCAGCGAGGTGAACACCGTGGGCCGGCCGCCGCGGACGGCGCCCGCGTCCCGCGCCATCACCGACAGGTCCGCCCCGACCAGCGGGGCGAGGTCGGTCTTGTTGATGACCAGCAGGTCCGAGCGGGTGACGCCGGGCCCGCCCTTGCGCGGGACCTTATCTCCGCCCGCCACGTCGATGACGAAAATCTGGCGGTGCACCAGGCCGTAGGAGAACGTCGCGGTCAGGTTGTCGCCGCCGCTCTCGACCAGGATCAGCTCGAGGCCCGGGTGCTCGGCCTCAAGCTGCTCGACGGCGTCGAGGTTGGCGCTGATGTCGTCGCGGATCGCCGTGTGCGGGCAGGCGCCGGTCTGCACGGCCCGGATCCGGGCGTCGGGCAGCACCCCGGCCCGGCGCAGGAAGTCGGCGTCCTCGGTGGTGTAGATGTCGTTGGTGACCACGCCGATGCTCAGCTCGCCGGACAGGGCCCGGCACAGCGCGGCGACCAGCGCCGTCTTGCCGCTGCCGACCGGCCCGCCGACGCCGATCCGCGGCACCCGGGCGCCGGGCGGCCCGGCAGCCGCCGCATCAAGAGCGTGCACGTGATCATGCGGTTCACGAGGCAAACAGACGCACCTCCGCGGTGAGGTGAAGATCGGCCAGCAGGTCCAGCGCCGGGGCCGCGTCGGCCGGCAGCCGCGACGGCGGCTGGCCGGCGGCGGCCCGCGCGGCCGAGGCCGCGCACTCATCGATGCCGGGCGCCAGCCGGGCCAGCATGGCCTGCACGGCGAACGGGTCCAGGCCGAGCAGCCGCACCGCCGCGCTGGCCGGCGCGGCGCACGCCGCCAGCGCGGCGGCCCGCGCGGCCAGGTCCGGCGCGCCGCCCGCCAGGCTCACCCCGGCCCCCAGGACCAGCGGGTGATGCGGCGCAGGTCCCGCGCCCCGGGTCCACGGCGTCACCAGGTCCGCCTCGGGCAGCACCGAACGCAACAGGCGTACCAGCCCCCCGCCCAGCTGGCGGGACGCCGTGCGCATCGCCTCGGACGGCGTGCGCGCCTCGAACTCCGCGTCAAGCAGTGCCCATTGATGCTGGGCCCATTGATGCTGGGCCCATTGATGCTGGGCCCGTTGATGCTCGGCCCGTTGTTGCTGGGCCCGTTGGCCTGCGGCACGCGCCACGGACCGTTCGGACGTATCTGATTGAAGCCGCGCCGAGGCGGCGGCGAACGCGGCCGCGACCCTGGCCGAAGTCCGGAGCCTGGCCCGGCAGAAGTCCTCCAGGCCGGCCAGCCCGGTGACCAGGCCGGCCCCGACCGCCGCCTCCATCCCGCCGGAGTGGTGCTGCGCGCCGGCCGGGGCCCGGGAGTCGAGCAGCAGCAGCAGGAGCGTGTTCACGGCCCGCCGGCTCAGAAGAGGAAGTAGCGCTGGGCCATGGGCAGCTCCGCGGCCGGCTCGGGCTCGATGAGCTCGCCGTCGACGCGGACCGCGAACGTCTCGGGATCGACGTCGATGGCGGGCAGCGCGTCGTTCTCGGGCAGGCTGGCCTTGGACAGCCCGGACACGTCGCGGGTCGCGACCAGGGGCCGCTCGCTGGCCCAGCGCCCGGCCAGGCCCGCCTCCAGCGCCGCGGGCGACACGAAGTGCACGCCGAGCCGGGCCGGCATCGCGCCGAACGCGCCGAACATGGGCCGCGGCAGCCGCGGCTGCGGCGTCGGGATCGACGCGTTGGCGTCGCCCATGGCGGCCCAGGCGATCACGCCCGCCTTCAGCACCACGTGCGGCCGGACGCCGAAGAAGGCGGGCTCCCACAGCACCAGGTCGGCCAGCTTGCCCGGCTGCACCGAGCCGATCTCGCCGTCCAGCCCGTGCGTCACCGCCGGCCCGATGGTGTACTTGGCCACGTACCGCCGGGCCCGCATGTTGTCGGCCGCGCCGTCGCCCGGCAGCGCGCCGCGGCGCCGCTTCATCACGTGGGCCGTCTGCCAGGTCCGGATGATCGTCTCGCCGATCCGGCCCATGGCCTGGGAGTCCGAGCCGATCATCGAGATCGCGCCCAGGTCGTGCAGGACGTCCTCGGCCGCCATCGTGGTGGGGCGGATCCGGGACTCGGCGAAGGCCAGGTCCTCGGGGATCGAGGAGTTCAGGTGGTGGCAGACCATGAGCATGTCGAGGTGCTCGTCCAGGGTGTTGCGGGTGTACGGCCGGGTCGGGTTGGTCGAGGACGGCAGCACGTTGGGGTGCGAGGCGACCTTGATGATGTCCGGCGCGTGGCCGCCGCCGGCGCCCTCGGTGTGGTAGGTGTGGATCGGCCGGCCGCCGATCGCCGCCAGCGTCGACTCCAGGTAGCCGGCCTCGTTGAGGGTGTCGGTGTGGATCGCGACCTGGACCCCGGCCGCCTGGGCCACGGTCAGGCAGGCGTCGATCGCCGCGGGCGTCGAGCCCCAGTCCTCGTGCAGCTTGAAGCCGGACGCGCCGGCCCGCAGCTGCTCCCACAGGCCTTCGGCGCTGACCGTGTTGCCCTTGCCGAGCAGTACGACGTTGACCGGCCACTGCGCCGTCGCGGCCAGCATCATGTCCAGCCAGAACGCGCCGGGCGTGATCGTGGTCGCCTTGGTGCCCTCGGCCGGGCCGGTGCCGCCGCCGATGAGCGTGGTCATCCCGGCCGCCAGCGCGACCGGGATCTGCTGCGGGGCTATCAGGTGCACGTGGCTGTCGATGCCGCCCGCGGTGAGGATCAGGCCGTTCCCCGCCAGGATCTCCGTGGACGGGCCGATGACCAGCTCCGGGGTGACCCCGTCCATGGTGTCGGGGTTGCCGGCCTTGCCCAGGGCGACGATCCGGCCGTCACGCACGCCGACGTCGGCCTTGATCACGCCCCAGTGGTCGAGCACCACCGCCCCGGTGATCACCAGGTCCGGCGTGCCCTCCGCCCGGGTGGCGACGGACTGACCCATCGACTCGCGGATGACCTTGCCGCCGCCGAAGATCGCCTCTTCCCCGGCCAGCGGGCCCGGCCCGCCGCAGCGGTCCTGCGTGACCTCGATCAGCAGGTCGGTGTCGGCCAGCCGCACCCGGTCCCCGACCGTCGGTCCGTACAGCGCCGCGTACCTGCGGCGGGATATCTCAGTGCCGGCCCGGGGGGACGACCCCCCCGGACCCCCCGGCTCAGTCATCGACCGGGCCGGAGTACTCGCGCCGCAGGCCGGGCACCACCCGCGTCCCGGCCAGGGCGACCAGGCTGACCGGCCGGGACACGCCGGGCTCGAACCGCACCGACGTCCCGGCCGGGATGTCCAGCCGGTAGCCGCGGGCCGCGGCGCGGTCGAAGGACAGCGCCGGGTTGGCCGCGGCGAAGTGGTAATGCGAGCCGACCTGGATGGGGCGGTC
>Ga0335074_10000718_pt1 | contig 45824 bp, 41 predicted proteins | sample Lox_Sample_23_FD_206715 | JGI IMG/M metagenome (GOLD analysis project Ga0335074, IMG submission 206715) | Soil microbial communities from Loxahatchee National Wildlife Refuge, Florida, United States - Lox_Sample_2.3 | ecosystem: Environmental > Terrestrial > Soil > Wetlands | place: USA...
TCGCAGGCGGCGGCCTGAGCGGGGCGCGTGTGCAGCTCCGCGACGCGAGTCTGCTGCGCACGCTGTGCTTCGTCGGCGGGCACTGGATCGCCGCCGAAAGCGGCGCCAAGATCGAGGTGACCAACCCCGCAACGGGGGCGGTGCTCGGCACGGTGCCGCGGGCGTCGCGGGTCGAGACTCGCCGTGCCATCGAGGCCGCGGCGGGTGCGTTTCCCGCGTGGGCGCAGCGAACCGCCAAGGACCGCGCGGCGATCCTGCGCCGCTGGTACGAGCTGCTGCTCGCGCACCAGGACGATCTCGCGACGTTGATGACCGCCGAGCAGGGCAAGCCGCTCACCGAGGCGCGCGGTGAGGTGGCCTACGCGGCCTCGTTCATCGAATGGTTCGCCGAGGAAGGCAAGCGCCTCTACGGCGATGTGATCCCGCCGCATCAGGCCGACAAGCGGCTGCTCGCCATCCGTCAGCCCGTGGGTGTCGTCGCGGCCATCACACCGTGGAACTTTCCGGCCGCGATGATCACGCGCAAGGTGGGTCCCGCGCTCGCCTCCGGCTGTACGGTCGTCTGCAAGCCCGCCTCGCAAACGCCCTACTCGGCGCTCGCGATGGCCGAGCTCGCATCGCGGGCGGGAGTGCCTGCGGGGGTACTGAACGTGCTCACCGGCGACTCCGAAGCGATCGGCGCCGAGCTCACGGCCCATCCGCTCGTGCGCAAGCTCACCTTCACCGGCTCCACCGCGACCGGCAAGAAGCTGATGGCGCAGTGCTCGAGCACGCTCAAGAAGCTCTCGCTCGAGCTGGGCGGCAACGCTCCGTTCATCGTGTTCGACGACGCGGACCTCGATGCGGCCGTGCAGGGCGCCATCGCCAGCAAGTACCGCAATACGGGTCAAACCTGTGTGTGCGCCAATCGACTGCTCGTGCAAGCCTCGGTGTACGAGGCATTCACCTCGAAGCTCGTCGCGGCGGTCGCCGGGCTGCGCGTCGGCGACGGCCTCGAGGGTCCGACGGATCAGGGACCCTTGATCGACGCCAGGGCGCTCACCAAGGTCGAAGAGCACATCGCGGATGCGGTGGCGAAGGGCGCGCGCATCGTGCTTGGCGGCAAGCGCCACGCGCTCGGCGGAACGTTCTTCCAGCCGACCGTGCTCACGCACGTGACGCCTTCCATGATGATCGCGCGCGAGGAGACCTTCGGGCCCGTCGCGCCGCTCTTCCGGTTCTCTACCGAGGCGCAAGCCGTTCGCATGGCCAACGACACCGAGTTCGGTCTAGCGGCTTACTTCTACACGCGCGATCTGGCGCGCACGTGGCGCGTCGGCGAGGCGCTCGAATACGGAATTGTCGGCGTCAACACCGGTCTCATCTCGACAGAGGTCGCCCCGTTCGGGGGAATCAAGGAGTCGGGCATGGGGCGCGAGGGCTCGCGATACGGCATTCTCGACTACACGGAGATCAAGTACTTGTGCATCGGAGGCGTCGAGCCGTGCGCTACCTGAGCTCCCCGGACTTTCGCCACGACGGCGCCGAGCGCATCGGCGTATTGCTCGCGAACTCCGGGACGCCCGACTCCCCGTCCGGGCGCGACGTGCGCCGATTCCTCGCCCGCTTCCTGAGCGATCCGCGCGTGGTCGAGCTGCCGCGCGCCCTGTGGCTGCCGATTCTGCACGGCCTGATCCTGCGCACGCGCCCGCGCAAATCGGGGCGCAAGTACGCCAAGATCTGGACTCCCGAGGGCTCCCCGCTCGCAGCGCTCTCGCGCGAGCTGCGCTCCAAGCTCACCGGGACGCTCGCGGAGCGCGTCCTCGCCCCCTTCTCGCTCGAGCTCGGCATGCTGTACTCCCGCCCGACGATTGCGGAGGGGCTGCAGCGGCTGAGGGCTCTCGGCGCGCAGCGCATCCTCGTCGTGCCGCTGTTCCCCCAGTACTGCGGCGCCTCGACAGGGTCCGTCTACGATCAGGTCACGCACGAGCTGCGGCGCTGGCGCTGGCTGCCAGAGCTGCGATTCGTCGCGGAATACCACGACTATCCGGGCTACATCGAGGCGCTGCGCGCGAGCGTCGAGCAGCATTGGCAGGCGCGCGGCCGCACACGGCACCTGCTCATGTCCTTCCATGGCGTGCCGGAGCGCTACTTCCACGAAGGCGATCCGTATTTCTGCAAGTGTCAGAAGACCGCGCGCCTGCTCGCGGACGAGCTCATGCTCAAAGAGGACGAATGGAGCGTCAGCTTCCAGTCGCGGGTGGGCCCGGCGAAATGGTTGCAGCCCTACACGAGCGATGTGGTGGCGCAGCTGCCGGCGCGCGGCGTCGGCGAGCTCACGATGATCTGTCCGGGGTTCGCGCTCGACTGCCTCGAGACGCTCGAGGAAGTCGCGATCGAGTACCGCCAGCGCTTCCTCGAGGCGCACGGGCGCACGTTCGAATACGTGCCAGCGCTCAACGCTCGCGTCGAGCACGCGCGCTTCCTCGCCGAGCTCATCGCGCAGCACTGTCAGGGTTGGACGCACGTCGAGCTCGGATTTCGTCCCGCCGGCGCGGCGCGCGGCGCCTCCGCCTGATCCCCCGCGTCGCGGCGCGTGCTCGGGCGATTTCTCGAATTCAGCATTCCCACGCCCGACATCGGCGCATCGGTCGAGTTCTACGAGCGCCTGGGGTTCAGCCAGGCGCAAGCGCGCGAGGTCTGGGCTCATCCGTACGGCGTCGTCACCGACGGCCGGATCGTCATCGGACTGCATCAGGATCGCGGGCGTGAGCCCTCGCTCACCTTCGTGCGGCAGGACGTCGCGGCGCTCTGCGCGGAGCTCGAACGCCAAGGTGTGCAGCTCACCTACCGCCGCACGGGCGCCGAGGCGTTTCACGAGATCGGGCTCGCGGATCCGAGCGGTCAGCCGCTCGCCGTGGTCGAAGCGCGCACCTATTCCCCGCCCTCACGCCGCTCCGATGTCACATCGCTCTGCGGCTACTTCGTCGAGCTCAGCATGCCGGCGACCGATCTCGAAGCAGCGCAGCGATTCTGGGAGCCTCTCGGCTTCGTCGCGACGGGCGAGCTCGACGAGCCGTATCCGCGCTTCACGATGACGAGCGATCATCTGAGCATCGCCTTTCACCCGCCGCGCACGCTCAACCGCGTCGCGCTCGTCTTTGCCGATCCGCAGATGGCCGGCCGCATTGCGCGGTTGCGCGAGCTCGGTGGCGAGCCGGCCGGCAAGCTGCCTCGCGGGCTCGATCCCGCCTCGAGCGCGCTCATCGAAGCCCCGGAAGGCACCTCGCTCCTGCTCGTCGGCGGGGAGCTGTAGCTCAGGATGCGCCTTCCTGCAGCTTCGAGGTGCACAGGTCGTAGATCGAGCTCATCACCACGCAGACCGAGTGCGTCATGGCCACTTCGATCCCCTTCAGCGCCGCATCTTTGATAGCGGCGGTGAGCTGCTCGAGCTGCTCATCCGTGAGGTTGTCCGGCAGCCTCGTCGTGATCGAAAGTGTGGGTACCTCCTCGACAATCTCCCGCAGCAGCCGATAGACGCGGTCGGCCTTCGCGCGCATCAATTCCTCGTCATCGCCGAACAGACCACCGATCGCGACGAGGCCGTCCGCCGTTCGCGAGCGCGTTTGCTGCCATTCGCGCTCCGCGCCGAAAACTGCGTGAATCACCTCACCCATGGCCGAGTCTCTCGAGAATCCGTGGGCCCGGACACCCTGCCGCAAGATCCGTGCCTCGGACCGGCCGGTAGCGGCAGCGGCGGAGGCGGTCACGGGTCCCCCGTCCAGAGCGAGCCGCGGTGCGCAACGCGGGCTACTCGCCGCCCCGCCGCCTGGTCCTCGCTTGCCGCCGCCGCGTTCGCTTTGCCGGCTTGGCTCGCTGACTCGGCTTGGCTCGCCCACTCGGCTTGGCTCGCCCACTCGGTTTGGCTCGCCGACTGGATTTGGTTCGCGTGCTCGGCTGCTGTGCGGGCTGCGCGCCGCGGCGCGGTTTCGCCCGTTTGATCGGCCGTGCCGTCCGACTCCTCGCACGTGCCTTGCTGCGGGGCGCAGCCGCTCCCGCGCTCGATCGCGGGACTGTCTCGGTGCCGCGCAGCTGATCGAGAATCGTCGGATTCTCGAGCGTTGAGATGTCCTCCGATACTTCCTCGCCGCGCGCGACCGCTCGCAACAGGCGCCGCATGATTTTGCCGGAGCGCGTCTTGGGCAGCACCTCCGTGAAGCGGATCTCGTCGGGCTTTGCGATCGCGCCCAGCTGCTCCCCGACCCAGGCGCGCAGCTCCGCGGCGAGCAGCGGTGCAGCCTCGCTCGTCGGTTTCGAGCCGCGACAGACGACGTAGGCGAACACCGCCTCGCCCTTGATCTCGTGGGGCTTGCCGACGACCGCCGCCTCGGCGACGCGCGGGTGCGCAACCAGGGCCGATTCGACCTCCATGGTCCCGAGGCGATGCCCGGCGACGTTCAGCACGTCGTCGATCCGGCCCATGATCCAATAGTCGCCGTCCGCATCACGATGTGCGCCGTCGCCTGCGACATAGAAGCTCCCGAACCGCTCCCAGTACGTCCTGCGGTAGCGCTCGTTGTCGCCCCAGATCGTGCGCAGCATCGACGGCCACGGCTTGCGCACGACGAGATAACCACCGGCATCGGCACGCGTGACGCGCTTGCCGCGCTCGTCCACGATGTCGGCTTCGATTCCCGGCAACGGTCGGGTGCAGGAGCCGGGCTTGGTGACCGTGACGCCCGGCACCGGTGCGATGAGGATGGCGCCGGTCTCCGTTTGCCACCACGTGTCCACGATCGGGCACCGCTCACCGCCGATCACGCGGTGATACCACATCCACGCTTCGGGATTGATCGGCTCTCCGACGGTACCGAGGAGCCGCAGGCGCGAAAGATCGTGGCGGCGAGGCAGCTCGTCCCCGAGCTTCATCAGCGCGCGAATGGCCGTGGGCGCCGTGTAGAAGATCGTCACGCCGTGGTTCTCGCAGATCTTCCAGAACCGTCCGCCGTCCGGCCAGGTCGGCGCGCCTTCGTACAGCACGACGCATGCGCCGACCGCGAGCGGACCGTACGCGACGTAGGAATGTCCCGTCACCCAGCCCACATCGGCCGTGCACCAGAGCACATCGTCGCCGCGCAGATCGAGCACCCACCGGCACGTCGTCTTGACCCCGAGGAGATACCCGGCGCTCGAGTGTTGAATACCCTTGGGCTTGCCCGTGGAGCCGGAGGTGTAGAGAAGGAACAGCGGATGCTCGGCGCCGACCCACTCCGGCTCGCAGACCGGTGCCTGGCCCTCGATGAGGTCGTGCCACCACAGGTCCCGCTCGGAATCCATGTTCACCGGTTTGCCCACCCGGCGGAACACGATGACTTTCTCGATCGTCGGACAGCCACTCGCGAGCGCTCGGTCGGCCGCGGCCTTGAGCTCGATGATCTGACCGCCGCGCCAGCCGCCGTCCGCGGTGATCAGGATGCGCGCGCCCGCATCCTCGATCCGATCCTTGAGGGAGAGCGCCGAGAAGCCGCCGAACACGACCGAATGAATCGCGCCGATGCGCGCGCACCCGAGCATCGCGATGAGGGCCTCCGGCACGAGCGGCATGTAGATGACCACGCGATCGCCGGGGCGCACACCCTGCGCTCGCAGGCCGTTGGCAAACCGGCAAACCTCCGCATGCAGCTGCTGGTAGCTCAGGCGGCGCGAGTCGCCCGGCTCGCCCTCGAAGATGACGGCGGTCGCATGGCCGCGCTCGGCCAGGTGCACATCCAGGCAGTTGACCGAGACGTTGAGCAGCCCATCGATGAACCACGCAAAATTCGGCGCGGCAGTCGGATCGAGCGTCACGGTGAACGGGGCACGCCACGTGAGCTCGCGGCGCGCCAGGTCCGCCCAGAACGCTTCCGGGTCCGCCGACGCCTTGCGGCGCAGCTCCTCGAGGTCGCGCGGCGTCACGAGCGCTTGGGCCGCGAACGCCGGCGGCGGCGGAAACGCACGCTTCTCGAGCAGGATTGACTGGAGGTCTCGGCGGATCTTGCTCATGGCCGCGTTCCCAGGTTTGCGCTCGATGCCACCGCGTAAGGTATCAAAACGGCGCGAGCGGCAGTCCCGCGAGACGCACGGCCTGCTGTCGCAGGAGCGGTCCGAACGCCTGCCGGTCGAAGAAGCGCATCAGGCCATCGAGATCGGGGCGGCGCCGCCGCAGCGCATTCGGCTCGAATCGCAACGGCATGTCGCAGACGATGCCGGTCAGGCGGCGCGCGAGATACGCCGCCTCGCGGTGCTCGAGCAATCGCGCGCCGAGGCTCGCGGCGCCCCTCAGCTTCAAGGTAGACACCCGCTCGAGTCCGTCGTAGAGGTCCTCCAGGGAGGCAAACTCGTGCATGAGCGCCGCCGCGGTCTTCGGGCCGACGCCGGGGATTCCCGGGATGTTGTCGACGGCATCGCCCGCGAGCGCGAGGTAATCCGCAAAGCGCTCGGGCGCAACGCCGCAGCGCCGCTTCACGTCCCAGTACGAGAGCGGGGCGCGCGAGGGGTAATCCCAGAGCACGTCGCCTTCACGGACGAGCTGCGCGAGATCCTTGTCGCGCGTGACGAGCGTCGCCCTCTCCTGCACCGTTCTCATCTTGCAAGCGATGCTGCCGATCACATCGTCGGCTTCGTACTCGGCGCTCGCGACCGGCGCGACTCCCGCGAGCGTGCAGAACTCGAAGCAGCGCTCGAACTGCACGGCGAGACCGGGAGGCGCGGGCTCGCGGTTCGCCTTGTAGGGTGGATAGATCCGGTTGCGGAACGAGCTCGCGAGGCGGTGATCGAAGGCGACCGCCATGTACGCGGGCCGCACGCGTTCGATCAGGTCGCTGAGGAAGCGCGCAAAACCGAAGACGGCGTGCGTGGGTTGGCCGTCGCGGTCGAGGCGGTCGGGCAGCGCCGAATAGTACGCACGAAAGACGTAGACCGACGCATCGACGAGATAGATCAAAGGCCGCTCAGGCGAGCCAGCGCTGGATGCGATCGTGAAGTGGGCTCGAGCGCGGAAAATGCGCGAGCAAGTACTCCATTTGGTCGGCGAGCACGCGCCGCCCCTTGAGGAAGATGTACTCCGCGTAGGTCGGGGTGAAGGGCACCGCGATCAGCTGCATCTTCGCTTGCTCCGGCGTGCGCGATGCCTTCTGATTGTTGCAGCGGCGGCAGGCGGCGGCGACGTTCGTCCAGGTATCCGCGCCGCCCTGGCTGAACGGCCGAATGTGATCGCGAGACAGCTCGCGCGCCGGAAACCGCATGCCGCAGTACATGCACAGATACGCATCCCGGCGGAACAGCGTCTGATTGTTGAGCGGCGGGACATAATCGTGACGAGTGTTTCCCGGATTGCCGGTGTGACCGACCGTCGCGACGATCGAGTTGACCTGCAGAACCGTGCGGCAACCGCTCCGCGCATTCACCCCGCCATAGAGCGAATAGAGCAGCGACCCGCAGGTGTAGGCCACCTGCTCCTGGTGGTAGAGGCGCGCCGCCTCGCGATAATCGATCCACTCGAGCGGCATTCCGGCAACGTCCGTACGCAGGACGAGCTGGGAGAGCCCGCGCGCCGCAGGACTCGCAACGATGCGCAGGTCGGAGGAGAAGCCGTCGTCGGCTCTGTCGAGGTCGATGCCCAACATCGGGGCTGTAAGATACGGCAGCTTTGTGCAAGAATTCAACGTTACAACATCTTCATTTCACAGCGGTTTCCAGAATTGTGCTGCCGGTCCGCCACCGCCCGGCAGGCGCACGGAGACCTAGAGGCGTCTGCCCATGCCAGTGACGATCGGCGCGCTACGCGAGAGCGCGCCCCAAGAGACCCGTGTGAGCCTGGTCCCCGAGGTGGTCGCAAAGCTCACTCAAGCGGGCGCACGCGTGCTGATCGAGCGAGGCGCGGGCGAGCGCGCGAATTTTCCGGACAGCATGTACAAGGGCGCGGCATGGGCCGACTCGGCCGCCCAGGTGCTCGGGGAGCCCGACGCCCTCCTCACCGTGCAGCCGCTCGACACGAAGCAGATCGCGCTCTTGAAGCCCTCGGCGATCGTCGTCGGCTACATGCAGCCCTATGCGCGCAGCGCGGAGGTCAAGGCGCTGCGCGACCGCGGGATCACGAGCTTCGCCGTGGAGCTCATTCCGCGCATCTCGCGCGCGCAGTCGATGGACGCGCTCTCCTCGCAGGCCGCGATCGCCGGATACAAGGCCGTGCTCATCGCCGCGGACCACCTGCCGAAATTCCTCCCGATGCTCACGACGGCGGCCGGCACGATCCGTCCCTCCACGGTGCTCGTGATCGGCGCCGGCGTCGCCGGATTGCAGGCGATTGCGACGGCGCGCCGACTCGGGGCGGTCGTCGAGGCCTACGACGTGCGCAGCGCCACGCGCGAGCAGGTCAAGTCCCTCGGGGCGAAATTCGTCGATACCGGCGTCAGCGCCGAGGGACAGGGCGGCTATGCGCGCGAGCTCACCGAGGAGGAGCGGCGCAAGCAGCAGGAAGTGCTCGACTCGCGCATCGCCGCCGCGGACGCCGTCATCACCACCGCCTCCGTGCCCGGGCGAGCGGCACCGAAGATCGTGAGCCGCGCCGCCGTCGAGCGCATGCGCCCGGGGTCGGTGATCGTCGATATCGCCGCCGAGCAGGGCGGAAACTGCGAGCTCACGCGCGCGGGGGAGAACGTGATGCATCAGGGCGTCACGGTGATCGGGCCCGTGAATCTGCCCGGACAGCTCGCCTACAACGCAAGCGAGATGTACTCGCGCAACCTATTCAATTTTCTGCACCCGGCGCTGAAGAACGGCGAGCTCGCGATCGACTGGACCGACGAGGTGTTCGCGCAGGCGTGCCTCACGCGCGCGGGCGCCATCCAGCACGAGCCGAGCCGCAAGCTGGTCGAAGGCTGAAAGGCACACTGCTTATGACGGGAATGGTAGCGCTCTACATCTTCATGCTCGCGGCCTTCACGGGCTACGAGGTCATCGCGCGCGTGCCGGTGATCCTGCACACGCCCCTCATGTCGGGCTCGAACTTCGTGCACGGCATCGTGCTCGTCGGCGCCATGGTCGCGCTCGGCGCGGCGCACACACCGCTCGAGAAGGCGATCGGATTCGCGGGCGTGCTGCTCGCTGCGGGCAACGCCGTCGGCGGCTACGTGGTGACGGAGCGCATGCTCGAGATGTTCAAGTCGAGCGGACGAGCCGGCAAAGGGAAGCGCTAGATGGGCGGCTTCGGAACCGGCATCGCCTCGATCCAGCTCCTCATCCAGGGGAGCTATTTCGTCACCGCGTTCCTGTTCATCATGGGCTTGAAGCGCATGAGCTCGCCGGTGACGGCGCGCAGCGGCATCTTATGGGCCGGCGCCGGCATGCTGGTCGCGACCCTCGTGACCTTCCTCTACCCGGGCATGTCGAACTATCCGCTCATCGGCGCGGCCATCGTCGGCGGCGGCGTCATCGCGTGGTGGAGCGGCAAGCGCGTCGCGATGACCGACATGCCGCAGATGATCGCGCTCTACAACGGCATGGGGGGCGGTGCCGCGGCGGCCATTGCGGCCGTCGAGCTCTACCGAGGCGAATCCGCAAGTCTCGCCGTCTCGGCGCTCGCGGTGGTCGGCGGCATCATCGGCTCGGTCTCCTTCGGTGGCAGCATCATTGCCTTCGCAAAGCTTCAGGGACTCATCAAGCGCTCGCTGCGATTTCCCGGACAGCAGCTGCTCAACCTGTTGATTCTCGCCGCGGCGATCGGAATCGGTGCCGCCGTTGCCCTGGGGATCGACGCCTCGGCCTCCGCCGTCACCGCCTTCTTCGCGCTCGCCATCGTTCTCGGCGTGACGATGACGCTGCCGATCGGCGGCGCGGACATGCCGGTCGTCATTTCCCTCTACAACGCGCTCACCGGCCTCGCCGTCGGCTTCGAGGGTTTCGTGCTGCAGAACGCGGCGATGATCATCGCGGGCACGGTCGTCGGGTCCGCCGGCACGCTGCTCACGCAGCTGATGGCCAAGGCGATGAACCGCTCGCTCGGCAACGTGCTGTTCTCGGGATTTGGTGATACGGGCGCCGCCGCCACGGGAGCGGTTGAGGGGAGCCTCAAGCCGATCGAAGCGACGGATGTGGGCGTGATGCTCGCCTTCGCGCAGAAGGTCATCGTCGTGCCCGGCTACGGCATGGCGGTCGCTCAGGCGCAGCACAAGATCTGGGAGCTGTGCCAGCTGCTCATCGACCGTGGCGTCACGGTCAAGTTCGCGATTCATCCGGTCGCGGGCCGGATGCCCGGGCACATGAACGTGCTGCTGGCCGAGGCCGGCGTGCCCTACGATCTGATCGCCGATCTCGATGAGATCAACGCGGAGTTCGAGACCGCCGATGTCGCGCTCATCATCGGCGCGAACGACGTGGTGAACCCCGTGGCCCGCACCGACAAATCGAGCCCGATCTACGGCATGCCGATCCTCAATGCCGACAAGGCGAAGAACGTCATCGTCATCAAGCGCGGCCAGGGTGCAGGGTTCTCGGGGATCGAGAATGCGCTCTTCTATCTCGACAACACACGCATGCTCTACGGGGATGCGCAGAAGGCGGCATCCGAGCTCATTCAGGCGATCAAGGCGGTGGATTGAGAAGCGCGTCCTCGCGCCGCCTCGTGCGCGAGCGGCGCTGTCGGCTGTACGATCTCCCCCGGTGAGCGACTGGAATCCAGCTCTGTACTGCCGCTTCGAGGACGAGCGCACGAGGCCGGCCGCCGAGCTGCTCGCGCGTGTTCCCCTCGAGACGCCGCAGTACGTCGTGGACCTCGGTTGCGGACCCGGCAATTCCACCGAGCTGCTGGTCGAGCGCTACCCCGCGGCACGTATCGTCGGCATCGACATGTCTCCGGCGATGCTGCAGGCCGCTCGCCAGCGCTTGCCCGCGCTGCGGTTCCAGCGCGGCGATATCGCCGACACGGAATCGCTGTCCACGACGCCGGTGGACCTCGCCTACGCCAACGCGGCGTTGCAATGGGTGCCGGACCACGAGCGTCTCATCCCGCGCCTGCTCTCGAGGCTCGCGCGCGGCGGCGCGCTTGCGATGCAGGTGCCCGACAACCTCGATGAGCCGAGCCACGCGCTGATGCGCGCGGTCGCGCGCGACTCGCGCTTCGCGCCCTCCATCGGTGGTGCGAACGACGCCCGGTCGCGCATTCTGCCTGCCGAGCGCTACTACGACCTGCTCGCGCCGGAGTGCGACGTGGATCTCTGGCGAACCACGTATTACCACCGCATGGACAGCGCCGCGGCGATCGTGGACTGGCTGCGCGCGACGGGACTCAAGCCGTTCATCGAGGCACTGACGGCCGATCTGCAGACGGCTTTTCTCGCCGAGTACGAGCGCCGCGTCGACGCCGCCTACCCGCCGCGGCCGGACGGCAAGCGGCTGCTCGCGTTTCCGCGGCTGTTCTGCGTCGCCCGACGGCGCGGTGGCCCATGAGTCCGGTCTGGGCCGTGGGGCTCATGACCGGCACGGTGCTCGATGGGATGATCGACATCGCCGCGATTCGCACGGACGGCGAGCAGATCCACGAGCTCGGTCCCTGGCGGCTCGCACCGTACTCGCGAGCACTGCGAACGCTCCTCTCCGATGCCCTGGACGCCGCGCGCGAATGGCGGTTCGCGGGACCCGAGCCGGCCGTGTTCGCGGAAGCGGAGCGAGCGCTCACGCGCGCACAGACCGGGGCGGTGCAGGAATTCCTGTCGACCCAGGGATTCTCGCCCGGAGAGGTCGCGGTCATCGGATTTCACGGCCAGACCGTTCTGCATCGGCCACCGGATGCGGGACGACCCGGGGATACGCGACAGCTCGGCGACGGCGCATCGATGGCGCAGGCAACGGGAATCGACGTGGTCTACGACTTTCGCACCACGGACGTGCGCTCCGGAGGACAAGGCGCGCCGCTCGCCGCGGTCTATCACGCGGCGCTCCTGAGGCACCTCGGCGCCGCCGCCAATTCCGCCGTGCTCAATCTCGGCGGAGTTGCCAACGTGACCTGGTGGGGAGGCGGTGATCGCGTGATCGCCTTCGATACGGGGCCCGCCAATGCGCCGCTCAACGATTGGGTGAGGCATCACGGGCTCGGCGACGTAGACCGCGATGGAGCACTCGCCAGGCAAGGGGTCGCCGATGAGACGCGCCTCGCTCGCCTCATCGAGGACCCCTATTTCGCCGCTCCCTATCCCAAATCGCTCGACCGCAACAGTTTTCCCGCGGCGATCGCCGCTGGACTGAGCGCCGCCGACGGCGCCGCAACACTCACCGCGTTCATCGGCGCAGCGGTCGGAAAGGCGCTCGATCGGCTGCCACGGCGGCCGGACACAGTCGTGGTGTGCGGCGGCGGGCGCAAGAATCCGGCCGTCGTCGAGGCGATTCGCGCCCGCGCACGCGTGGTGCCCATCCTCGCGGAGGAGGTCGGCTGGCGTGGCGATGCGATCGAGGCCGAGTGCTTCGCCTATCTCGCCGTACGCGCAGCGCGCGGGCTGCCGATCAGTTTTCCCCTCACCACCGGCGTCAAGCACCCCATGACCGGTGGCAGGCTCGCGAAGCCCACGCCGTCTTCGAGACGCGGATGAGGTGACCGCCCTTCTCCGGAGGTGAGCCGCGAGGAACAGAGGCAACCCGCGCATCGATGGATCCTCGCGCGCCCGAGCATTCGAGCGCTCCGCGTCGGCTCAGGATGCGCACCGCGAGTGGATGGTCGAGGATGCAGCCGTGCTCGAGCGCCTGGTGAGCCGCGCGGTGCCCGGCCGTACGACTGGGTCGTCCCGCTTCCACCACGGGACTCTAGTGACGCCGAGAATCGCTGTCCATCGCTCGAGTGACACGGACGCTCGGCGCGGCGCATCATGACCGTGATAGGCGCACCACCCATGCTCGTCGTCTGCGTCGGAGAATGCCTGCTGGAGCTGTCGGGCCGCATCGGCCACCCGATACGCCTCGCGTTCGGAGGCGATACGCTCAACACCGCGGTGTACCTCGCACGTCTGGGTCTCGAGTGCGCATATCTCACCGCGCTCGGCGATGATCCTTATTCGGATGAGCTCCTCGAGTGCTGGCACGCCGAGCACGTGCGCACGGATCTCGTCGCGCGGCTTCCGGGACGATTGCCCGGACTCTATGCGATCCGCACGAGCGAGCACGGCGAACGGCAATTCTTCTACTGGCGCACCGCGAGCGCGGCGCGCGCTCTCCTTGCCTCGCCGGCGAGCGATGAGCTGCTGGCAGCGGCTGCGCGCGCCGACGTGCTGTACCTCTCCGGGATCACGCTGTCGCTTTACGAGCCGCCGGAGCGGCTGAGACTCGTTGGACTCGCCGAGCGTGTGCGCGCGCGCGGTGGTCAGGTCGCTTTCGATCCCAATTTCCGTCCGGCCTGCTGGCCTTCGCTCGGCGAGGCCCGCAAAGCCGTCGAGCAGATCGCGTCCTGCGTATCGTTCGCGCTGCCGACGCTGCAGGACGAGATCGCCCTCTGGGACGATGGAACCGCGGAAACGGCCGCCGCTCGCTGGCTCGCCGCGGGCGCACGCGAAGTTGCCGTGAAGCTCGGCGCCGCCGGGGTCTACGTCGCAAGCGGAACGGCGGGCGGGCACGTGGGCGCCGGCGTTGCCGACCACGTCATCGATACCACCGGCGCGGGCGATGCCTTCAATGCAGGCTATCTCGCGATGAGGCTTCGTGGCGCATCCCCGATGGCGGCGGCACGCCTTGGGAACGACCTCGCCGCCATCGTCGTTCAGCACCCCGGGGCGATCGTGCCGCGCGAGGCGACCGCGCCCCTGTGCAGCGCCTGAGGCGATTGGGCGCTCGCGCGTGCGATCGGCCAATGCTCGACCAGGCCCTTCAGGACGGCCGGTCTGTCGCGCGGGATGATCTCGCCGCGGAGCGTCTTCAGATCGACATTCCGCCATTCCGGCGTCTTTGCGACTGACGTTCGCTCCATGGGGCACCTCTTCGATCGGCACTCTCATTCAAGATACGCGTGATCGGGTGCGCGATCGGGCGCCTGGCCCGATGCGCAGCGCCCACCCCACGGCCGCTCCGACTGCCGCGCTCACCGGCACCACTGCGGTGTGCCACACGAGCACATGCAGCGCCTGAAAATTGCTGCAGTGAAGCTCGAGCATCGTCACCCCGGCGAGGCCCGCGAGCGCACCCGCCACCAGACCCGCGGAGATGGAGCTCACCGCAAATCCGCGCCGCAGCAGGCTGCATACGAGCACGGCCGCAGGGATGGCATGCAGCACACCGGTGAGCAGGCAGGTGAGGCCCGCCGAGAGAAAGTGATCCGTGTGGTAGTCGGTGAAGCTGAACGCGAACACCGCGAGCAGCACGGCGCTCATGATGAGCAGGAGACCGCCCGGGCTCAGGGCGTGCACGCGGCCGGGAATCATCTCAGCGACCAGCTTCTCCCCCGCGAGCCATGCGAGCAGGCCGAGCGCGGCGAGGACCGGCAGCGCAGCCCAGGGACCGAGCTTCTCGATGCCATAGAACCCGGCACGCGCCGCTCCCGCCAGACCGACGGCCGCACAGATCAGCACGAGCCCCGAGGTGAGAATCCACGTCCGCGGCAGCGGACGCACGGGTTGCAAAGGCGTGGGGATCGAGGCTGCGATGCGCGCACGCAGCGCCTCGTCGAGCTCGCTGGGAGCGGGCTTCGCCTTGCCGAGCACCCGCTCGATGTCCTCGTCTTTCACGACAGCGCCCCGCTCTGCTTTTTCCCGGCGCCGAGCGTGTTCATCCGCTTGCGCAGGCTCTTGTACGCCCGGTGGACTTTCTGCTTCACCGCCCCGACGCTGCAAGAGGTGGCGCGCGCCACCTCCTCCAACGACATCCCCGCCACCTTCAACATCTCGATGACCTCGCGTTGACTCGTGGTGAGCGGCCGCAGCAGCGCTTCCAGGTCCTCGGTCCCGTCGTGCTCGGGCGTGGATTGCGCCGCGAGTCTGGACATCTCCCCCCAGCTGCGCTCGCGGGCCGCGGCACGGCGGGTCCTGCGGTAGTGATCCAGCCCGACGTGGCGCGCGATGGCGTAGAACCAGGCGAGCACCGGCTCCCCGGGCCGATACGTGTGCCGCACGCGGTGGATCTGCAGCCACGTCTCCTGCAGTAGATCGGCGGCGTCCGCGCGCGTTGCGAGCTGGGCGCGAAAGAAGCGATGCAGCTGCGGACTCACGCAGTCGATGAGAGCGGTGGCCGCCGTGATATCGCCCGCCTGGTAGCGGGCCATCAACGTCTCGAGATCGGCTACGCCCATGGAGAATTCGCCGCAACGGGCAGGAAAGTTACGCCGTCGATTGCGCGCCGCGATTTCGGGCCGCATCGTAACTTTTCGCGGCCCACGACCGAATATCCACTCGCAAAGGGCTCCCTTGTCTGTCGATTCCCGAGCTCGTGCGAGTCGGGATAGATACGCATCCAATGTACACGACTGTCGATGGAGGAGATTACGATCATGTGGTGCAACCTTCGGTCCGCGTCCGCGCGACGCCTGGGTGGTCTCGTCTCGGCGTTGCTCCTGGCCGCGGCGGTCTGGGATCCTCTCGCGGTCGCCGGCGAGCCCGCGCGCAGCGTGCTCGTGCTCACGAGCACCAACACCGCGAGCGCCAACGACGTCGTCGTCTTCAAGCTCGAGACCGCAGGCACTCCCGCGCTGTCGTTGCTGGACGTGCTGCGCACCGGCGGCACGGGCGGCGCGAGCAGCAACGCCGGAGCCGTGCAGTTCCGCGACGACCTGGGCGCGGTGGCCAACTTCGGCTCCAACACCGTCACCCAGCTTGCGCGGCACGACGACTCGATCGTCGTCGAGGGAACGATCAAGCTGCTGCCTCACTGCGTGAAGCCCGTCTCCGTCGCGCTCACCGGCGAGCGCCTGTTCGTGGTCGGCGCCAACTGTGCCGAGAGTCTCGGCTGGCCTTCGGGGGCCTCGATCGGCGAGGTGGTCGCGCTATCCGACTCGTCGGCCGCTCAGATTGCGGTCGGCGAGAGCTGGGCGGCCGTCACGTTCACCTCCGGCTCTGTTCTGCAGCTTCCACTCGCATCGGACGGAGCGCTGAGCGGCGCGAGCGATGCGCTCACGCTGCCGAGCGATGCGGACAACACGCCGCTGGGGGCCGCATTCTGGGGCAACATTCTGGGCTTCACACCGGCCCACAGTTCCGACAGCTTCGCGGTCGTGAACCCGGAGGGGAATGTCTTTCCAATCCCCGGGCCGACGCCACCGTATCCGACCAACGCGCCGTGCTGGGTCGCCAAGGGACCGGGCAGCATCTGGTACACCGGCAATTCGCCCGACGCTGCGATCTCCATATTCTTCACGGACGGGGCGGGTGGCGTGCTCTACAAATCGGTGGCGCTGCCGGGCTCGCCGACCGACATCACGGTATCGCGCGATCGCAAGTGGCTCGCGGTGATTTACACCGCGGGTGGCGCGGGACACATCGCGGTGTTCGCCATCGACCACCAGGGCGACCTGAGCCTCGTTGCGACGTCGAGCCCGATCGGTGTCAGTGCGTTCAACGGCGTCGCCTTCAGCGAGTAGCCTTCCGCCCGCTACCGGCGGCGGCCTCGAGTTCCCCGAGCGCCCGCTCGGGGAACTCGGCCGGGCCGGTAGCGCTCAGACGGCGCCGCTCTCAAACACCCGCGCCGGATGCCGGAGGCTCTCATAGGCCGACACGACGGCTGCGACGAACCTCTCGGACGCCGTGAGCGTCTGGGGAAAGACTTGCTCGAGCCTCAGGAAGTGCGCCACATCGAGGCGAGCCTCTCCGGTGCACGCGCGCCCAACCTGCTCAAGCCGATCGGCATCGGGATCCACGATCGGCACGCCGCCCTTCGCCTGCCGCACGACGAAGCGCATCCACGCGGCGAGCGGCACCGCGAGCCGCAGGATCGGCCGGCCGGCCGTCATCGCCTCCTGCACCGTGGGGAGCAGGCGAAGGGGTAGTTTCTTCGAGCCGTCCCAGGCGATCTGTGACAGCAGATGTCGCAGCTCGGGATTGCGGAACCGGCGCAGAATGGCGTCGATATACCGTACGGTCGCGGCGCTCTCGGATCGCGCGAGGCTGGGTGCCACGTCCTCGCGCATCAACCGCTCGACGAAGCGCGCGAGCGGCGCATCCGCCATCGTCTCGTTGACGGTCGCGCGCCCTCGCAGCAGGCCGATGTATGCGAGCGTCGAATGGGCGCCGTTGACCAGCCGCAACTTGGCGCGCTCGTAGCGATCGACATCCGCCGCGAGGGTGAGGCCGGCGGCCTCCCAGTCCGCCTCGGGAAGCTGCGCCGATCGCTCGACGACCCATTGCGTGAAGGCTTCCCGCTGCACGGGCCAAGCATCCTGGAGTCCCGTCGCCTGCTCGATCCGCCGGCGCAAGGACGCGTCGCTCGCGGGGGTGATGCTGTCGACCATGGTGCGCGGAAACGCAACCTCACCCCGAATCCACGCAGCGAGATCCCTATCGAATCGCTGCGCGAATTCCACCACCGCATTGCGCAGTGTCGGACCGTTGTCGGGAAGATTGTCGCAGCTCACGACCACGAACGGGGCGAGCCCTCGATCGCGCCGCCGGCGCAGCGCCTCCGCGAGCCAACCGATGAGACTGTGCGGCGCACGCGGCGACCCGAGATCATGTGCGATCTCGGGACGATTCGCGTCGAGCCGCGCGCGCGAATCGAGGCCGTAGCCTTTCTCGGTGACCGTGATCGTGACCAGCCGGGTCTGCGGAGATTCGAGTCGCGCGAAGATGGCCTGCGCCTCCGCGGGTGCGACCCGCACTTCGCGCAGCGCGCCGATGATACTCACCCGAGACTCCTCCCCGAGCTCGGCAAGCGCATACAGCCCGTCCTGCGGCGCGAGCGCATCGCGCACGCCCGTGCTGCGCAGCGACACGGCGCAAATTCCCCAGCGTCGATCCGCGCGCAGCAGGCGATCGAAATAGAATGCCTGATGTGCGCGGTGGAAAGCGCCCGGACCGAAGTGGACCACGCCGACGCGGACCGTCTCACGCGCATAATCCGGCACCGCGACACCGGCGCGTGCCGCGTGCAAGGTTCGTTCGCTGAGCCGCGGCGCGTCCATGATTGAGGTGAGCGTAGTGGTAGCGCTATCCTCCTGCAAGCGACGCTCGGGAACCCGCCGCGTGAGGACAGGCTCGGATACGTGATGCACTTTCTCAGCCGGCGCTCCACGGGAATCCTCATCTCGGTCGTGCTGCCGCTGGCCGCGCTCGCGCTGCGAATCTCACCGGCCCGGGCCGAGGAGGGGCACGAGCTCTGGCTGCGCTATCACCTCCTCGAGCCACCTTGGCGCGACGCATACCGCGCGCAGGTGACGCAGCTCATCGCGTGTCCTCACGAGCGCCGTGCGGCTGCGCCGCCGGGGACCGCCGCGGAACGATCCCTCTCGCCCACGCTCCTCGCCGCGCGCTCGGAGCTCGCACGGGGCCTCACGGGTCTTCTCGGCACTGCGCCCGAGCGCTCCGCCCACCTCACCCGAGGCGGCGCACTGCTTTTCGGTACGGCGCGCGCGTGCGCGCGCGTTGCCGGCGCGCCGTTGTCGCGCGGCGGCCTCGGAGCACTCGGCAAGGAAGGCTACCTGATCGACAGCATCGTCGTGCGCGGCCGGCGGATCACCGTCATTGCCGCGAACACGGATGTGGGTGTGCTGCATGGCGCTTTTGACTTCCTGCGCCTGCTGCAAACGCAGCGACCGATCGATCACCTGGCGATCACCTCGAGTCCGAGGCTCGAGCTGCGCGTGCTCGACCACTGGGACAATCTCGACGGCACCGTCGAGCGCGGGTACGCCGGAGGCTCGATCTGGCACTGGGGGAGCCTGCCGGAGCATCTCGACCCGAGGTACCTCGAGTACGCGCGTGCGTGCGCCTCGATCGGCATCAACGGCACGGTGCTCAACAACGTCAACGCGAGCGCGACGATTCTCACGCGGCCGTATCTCACGAAGGTGGCCGCGCTCGCGCGCGTGTTCCGGCCGTATGGCCTCCGGGTGTACCTCTCGGCACGCTTCAGCGCGCCGATCGAGATCGGCGGATTGAAAACGGCCGATCCGCTCGACCCCGCGGTGCGCGCCTGGTGGCGCTCGAAAGTCGATGAGATCTATCGGTTGATCCCCGACTTCGGCGGCTTTCTCGTCAAGGCGGACTCGGAGGGACAGCCCGGGCCGCAGGATTACGGCCGCACGCATGCGGACGGGGCGAACATGATGGCGGACGCACTCGCGCCGCACGGCGGCATCCTCATGTGGCGCGCGTTCGTCTACGGCGGCTTGAACGAGGATCGCGCCCGCCAGGCGTACGACGAGTTCGTCCCGCTCGATGGAAAGTTTCGCGCGAACGTGCTGTTGCAGGTGAAGAACGGGCCGATCGACTTTCAGCCGCGCGAGCCCTTCAACCCGCTCTTCGGCGCGATGCGCCGCACGCCGGTGATGATGGAGGTGCAGATCACGAAGGAGTACCTGGGATTTGCCACCCATCTCGTGTACCTGGGACCGCTCTACGAGGAAGTGCTGCGCTCCGACACGTATGCGAAGGGCCGGGGCTCGACCGTTGCGCGCGTGCTCGATGGGTCGCTCTTCGGCTACGGGCATACCGGGATGGCCGGTGTCGCCAACATCGGCACCGATCGCAACTGGACGGGATCCGAATTCAATCAGGCGAACTGGTATGTCTTCGGCCGCCTCGCCTGGGATCCCCTGCTGAGCTCCCGCGCCATCGCCGAGGAGTGGGTGCGCATGACCTTCTCCAACGACCCCGCGTTCGTCGCGCCGGTCGTCGCCATGATGATGAGCTCCCGCGAGGCGGCGGTCGATTACATGACCCCGCTCGGCCTTGCGCACATCATGGCGCGCGATACTCACTATGGTCCGGGGCCGTGGGTGTCCGGCGGTCCGCGCCCCGAGTGGACGGCCGTCTACTACCATCACGCCGATTCCCGCGGGATCGGTTTCGATCGCACGGCGAGCGGCAGCAACGCCGTCGCCCAGTACGCACCGCCCGTCGCGGCGCAATTCTCGAGCCTCGCGAGGGTTCCCGAGAAGTACCTGCTGTGGTTCCACCACGTCCCGTGGGATTACCGGCTCGCATCCGGGCGAACGGTGTGGGACGAGCTCGTCGTCACCTACACGCGGGGGGTCGAGCGCGTCCGCGAGATGCGCCGGACCTGGAGCGGACTCAAGGCCTACGTCGATCCGGAGCGCTTCGCCGAAGTCACGGCGTTCCTCGCGATCCAGGAGCGCGAGGCGCGCTGGTGGCGTGATGCCTGCATCGCTTACTTTCAATCGGTCTCGCAGCGCCCGTTGCCTGCGGGCGTTCCACCCCCGCAGCACACGCTCGCGGAATACGAATCGATCTGCTACCCGTACGTGCCGGGCTCAAACCCGAAGACACCCGCGTGCCACCCGGCAAGGCCCATGCCGTGGTGAACCATCACCGTCCGCGATGGGTAGAATCTCCCAGGCATGACCGCTCTGCCCGCCGCGCTTTTCTCGAATCCCGTGTGGCACGCGCTGCACGGCCCGCACCGCCATCTCGCGCTGGACGGCGGTGAAGCGTGGCGCTATCCCGCGGATGTCGCGCCGTTCGCGGCGCTTGCCAGGCCCGACGCGTCGGCCTTCGAGGCGCTCCACCATCTGCTGGCAGCGTGCGACCCCGTGTGGATGGCCGATGCACCCCCGCCGCAGGTGCGGGGGCTCGTCCTCGAGGCATCGCTCGAGTGCCTGCAGATGGTGCTGCCGTTCGACACGGCCTTGCCCCCGGTGACGATCGCCATCGAGGCGCTCTCGTGCGATCACGCCACCGAGATGGTCGCGCTGACGGACGCCGCGTTTCCGGGATTCTTCCGGCGCAACACCTGCCGCATGGGCTCGTACTTCGGTGTGCGGCGCGCCGGGGCGCTCGCGGCGATGGCCGGAGAGCGCTTGAAGCTCGAAGGCTATCCGGAGATGAGCGCCATTTGCACGCATCCCGACCACCGCAGTCAGGGGCTCGCGCGAAATCTCATCGCGCATCTTGCGCGTCACCACCGTCGCGCGGGGCTCGTCTCCTGGCTCCACGTGAGCGCATCCAACACGGGCGCCATCGAGCTCTATCGCGACCTGGGGTTTGAGACCGCGCGCACGATCGTGCTCCATCGGATCGCGCGCGCGGACGAAACATGATCGAGGCGGGACGGGGCTCCCTCACCAATCCCACATGGAGCCATCCGGCAAGCGCGCGATGGGGAGCTGCTTCGGCGCATAGGGGAAGCGGGACGCGGCACGCTCATCGAGCTCGACGCCGTGGCCCGGGCTCTCACCGCAATGGAGATACCCGTCCTGGAACGTGTAGTCGCGGGGGAAGACTTCGAGAGTCTCCGGCGTGTGCGGCATGTACTCCTGGATACCGAAGTTCGGCACCCAAGTATCGAAGTGCAGCGCCGCGCCCATGCACACCGGCGAAAGATCGGTGGCGCCATGAAAGCCGGTGCGCACCTGGTGCAGGCCTGCAAAGTCCGCGATGCGCCGCACCGGCGTGATCCCGCCACCATGAACGATGGTCGTTCGGATGTAGTCGATCAGCCGCCGCTCGAGCAGGTGCTTGCAATCCCAGATCGAATTGAACACCTCCCCGACCGCAAGCGGCGTGACCGAGTGGCGGCGGATCAGCTCGAAGGCCTGCTGATCCTCCGCCGGCGTGGCGTCCTCGAGCCAGAACAGCCGATGTGGCTCGAGGTCGCGCGCAAGGCGCGCCGCCTCCACCGGGGTCAGCCGATGATGCACATCGTGCAGCAGCTCGACGTCGCGCCCGTGATCGGCGCGCAAGCGCTCGAACAGTCGCGGGACGATGTCGAGATAGCGCGCCGGAGACCAGACCGTCTCGGCCGGGAGCGGACTCTCGGCGGGCTCGTAAGCGTTCGGGTCGCTCGTGGCACCGCGCGATCGGTCGCCGTCGCGGGCCATGCCAGTCGCCGCGCCGCTCGTCACCCCGTAAGGTTTCTTCAGCCCCGGAACACCGCACTGGGCGCGCACGGCACGATAACCCGATTCGAGGTAGCGGCCGACCTCCGTACTCGTCTCCTCGATGTCGCGACCGTTCGCATGCCCGTAGACCAGCACCCCGTCACGCGAGCGCCCGCCGAGCAGTCGATAGAGCGGCAGACCTGCGAGCTTGCCGAGAATGTCCCACAGCGCCACGTCGACCGCCGCGATGGCGGTCATCGTGACCGGGCCGCGGCGCCAGTACGCGCCTCGATACAGAAACTGCCAGGTATCCTCGATGCGGCCCGCATCGCGACCGATGAGGTTCGGTACGACGTGTTGCTCGAGATACGCCGCGACGGCAAGCTCGCGCCCGTTGAGCGTCGCATCGCCCAGGCCGTGAACGCCCGCGCGCGTCTCGATCTTGAGCGTCACGAAGTTTCGCCCGGGACAGGTCACGATGACGCGCGCGCCGACGATCTCGCGCTCGCGCGCGCAGCCCCGCGGCTCGACCGGAGATTCACTCATGCCTCACCTTCCTGCCGCGCTGCATCCGGATAGATTGTTTCCGGCCGAGCCCTCGACACGCGCCATCGCGCGGCGCCTGTACGCGAGCGTCCGCGGCCTGCCGATCATAAGCCCACACGGCCACACCGACCCGCGGTGGTTTGCCGAGAACGCGCCGTTCCCCGATCCCGCATCGCTGCTGCTCACGCCCGATCATTATATTTTTCGCATGCTTTACAGCCAGGGCGTGCCCCTCGAGGAGTTCGGTCTCGCGCCACGCGCGAATCCCGGCACGGCGCCGCAAGCGCTGCCGGATGCCCGCTCGATCTGGCGACTGTTTGCCCGCCACCATGCTCTCTTCCGCGGGACTCCCACACGTCTCTGGCTCGATTGGGTGCTCGCGGACGTGTTCGGCGTCGAGACTCCCCTCACCGAGCCGAGTGCCGATGCGGCCTTCGATCGCATCAGCCAAAGGCTCGCCGAGCCGGCCTTTCGGCCGCGCGCGCTCTTCGAGCGCTTCCATATCGAGGTGCTCGCCACCACCGAATCCCCGCTCGATGATCTGCGTCATCACACGGCGATCCGCGCGAGCGGCTGGCCGGGCCGCGTCATCACCACGTACCGCCCGGACAACGTGATCGACCCGCAGACGCGCGGCTTTGCCGACCATCTGGCAAGATTCGGCGAGTTGAGCGGCGAGGATCCGTTCTCGTGGCGCGGCTATCTCTGCGCGCATCGCAAGCGCCGCGCCTTCTTTGCGCAGCTCGGCGCCACGGCGACCGATCACGGGCACCCGAGCGCTCACACGGAGGATCTCGGCCCGAGCGAAGCCGAAGCGCTCTTCCGATGCATCATCGACGATGCTCGGCGCGGATCACCCGATCCCGCGCGCGCCGAGGCGTTTCGGGGTCAGATGCTCACCGAGATGGCACGTCTCAGCCTCGAGGATGGCCTCGTCTTGCAGATCCACCCCGGCTCCTGGCGCAACCACAATGCACCGCTCCACGAGCGCTTCGGTGCGAACATCGGTGCCGACATCCCGCGCCGCACGGACTACGTCGGTGCGCTGCGGCCGCTTCTCAACCGCTTCGGCAACGAGCGGGCGCTCACCCTCATCGTCTTCACGCTCGATGAGTCGAGCTACAGCCGCGAGCTCGCCCCGCTCGCCGGCCACTATCCGGCGCTGCGGCTCGGTCCCGCCTGGTGGTTCCACGACAGCCCCGAGGGGCTCATGCGCTTTCGCGAGCACACGACGGAAACCGCCGGCTTCTACAACACGGTGGGTTTCAACGACGACACGCGCGCCTTCCTGTCGATCCCCGCGCGGCACGATGTCGCGCGGCGCGTCGACTGCGCGTTCCTCGCACGGCTCGTCGCCGAGCACCGCCTGCCGGAGGACGAGGCGCTACAGGTGGCGCGCGAGCTCGCCTACGACCTGCCGAAGAAGGCCTACCGGCTGTAGGTACGCTCTGCGTACCCCGACGCCGGTGGGATTCACGGCCGAGCTTCCAGCTGCGGCCTCACGCCTGCGCGGGCACAATGCGCGGCGCAAGTCCCTGGATGGCCGCGAGCGCGAGCAAATAGCTGAACGCCGCGGCGGCAAACACCGGGACGTAGCTCGCGCTCACCTGCAGAAGCCAGCCGATTGCGGTCGAGACGAGCATGCCGCTCGCGGCGCCCGCGCAGCCCCCGAGGCCCACGAGCGAGGCGACATCCGCGCTCGGCGCGAGATCGGACGCGAGCGCGTACAGATTCGCCGACCACCCCTGGTGCGCCGCCGCGGCAAGCCCGATCAGCGCGACTGCCGCCCAGAGGTGCGCCGCTGCCGATGCGAATGCCACGGGTATCACGGCGAGGGCACAGAGGAGCATCGTGAGCTTGCGCGCCCGATGAACGCTCGAGCCGCGCCGTGCAAGGTGGCCCGTGAGCCATCCACCGCCGACGCTGCCCGCATCCGCGAGCACATAGATGGCGATGAGGGGAGGCCCGAGCGCGAGCAGATTCAATCCGTAGCGGGTACTCAGAAACTTGGGTAGCCAGAACAGTAGAAACCACCAGACGGGATCGGTGAGGAGCTTCCCGGCGACAAACGCCCATGCTTGGCGCCGCCGAAGCAGTTGGATCCAGCGGGCACGGGTGGCGGGGGCAGAAACCCGCGCGGGCGCGCCGCGCGGACGGTCCATCCGCAGCCAGCCGACCACCCACAGGGCGCTGAGTACCCCCGTGAACAGGAATGCCGCTCGCAGTCCCCAGAGCGTGGCAACAATCGGCACGGCAAGCGGCGCGAGGATGGCCCCGACGTTCGAGCCGGCATTGAAGATACCGGTCGCGAGCGATCGCTCGCGTGTCGGAAACCATTCGGCGACCGTCTTGACGGCCGCCGGAAAATTGCCCGCTTCGCCGAGACCCAGGCAGAAGCGGGCGATCGCAAAGCCGAGCACCGTTCTGGCGAGCGCGTGGCTCATGGCGGCGAGGCTCCACACCCCGATCGAGAGGGCGTATCCCAGACGTGTGCCGAGCCGATCGATGAGCGCGCCCGCCGCGAGCAGACCGATGGCATAGGCGGCCTGGAACGACGCGACGATGTAGCCATAGTCGACCTCGGTCCAGCCGAAGCGCTGTGCAAGCTGCGGCTCCAGAATGCCGAACACTTGCCGATCGATGTAGTTGAGCGTCGTCGCCGCGAACAGCAGCGCACCGATTCTCCAGCGCGCCATTCCCGCGGCGGTTCGCAGGCCCTCTACGAGTGAATGCATCTTCACGTGAGCGGTGTCCCGCGCGACTCGTCAGGTGCCTACCTGACGGGGTTCAAGATCGGCCCATTCCTCTCTAGTATTGCCTCAACCGCGTGGTCGTGGCGGGGAGACACGAAGCTGAACATCGAAGAGCTGCTGCGCGCATGTCCGGTCATACCGGTCGTGACGCTCGAAAGTGCCGAGGTGGCCGCGGATGTGGCGCGCGCACTGGTCCGCGGCGGCATACGATCCTTGGAAGTGACGCTACGCACGCCGTCGGCGCTGCGCGCGATCGAGGCCATCGCACGCAATGTGCCGGAAATCCACGTCGGGGCAGGCACGGTGCGCACGCTCGCGGACCTCCGGTCCGCGGCCTGCGCCGGAGCGGCTTTTGCCGTATCGCCCGGTGCAACCGCGGCGCTGCTCGACGCCGCACACACGGGCGGCATTGCGTATTTGCCGGCGGTTGCCACGGCCTCGGAGCTGATGCTCGCCATGGATGCGGGGTATCGATACGTCAAAGTCTTTCCCGCCGCGCAAGCGGGCGGTCCACGCTTGCTCCAGGGGCTGGGTGCGCCATTTCCGGAGGCGCGATTCTGTCCCACGGGGGGTATCACCCCCCGGACGCTGCGTTCGTATCTCGAGCTTTGGAACGTCCTCTCCGTCGGCGGCTCGTGGTTGACCCCCCCGAGCGCCGTCGCGCAGCGCGACTGGAAGCGTATCGAGAAACTGGCGCGCGCGGCGCGCGCCGCAGCCCGCAAATGCCGGAAATAGCCTCGCGAGCGCACCTCAATCTCGAGCCGGCTTGCTCACCGAATTGCGATCTCGAACGGCCCCGCCGGAAACCCCGACAGGTCATAGAGCGTGCACACCGGGCTGTCACCCCAGCAATAGCGAACGCGCGTCGGCGAGCGGCCGCTCGGCACGACCAGCTCGACGCTGTCGTGATCGAGGCGCGCGTCGGCGAAGCGGCAGCTCCCCGGTGCCGCTTCGCACAGCTCGAATCCGATCGGGGTCTCGTGACTGTAGGCGACGAGTGCGCCTGCGACATCGCCGAACGGTACCGTGATCTCGCCTGCACGGCGCTGCGCGCCGCGCGGAACGGGCCCCGATGGGGGAATCTTCTCCCCGTAGAGGAGATGCCGCGCGGCGCGCGCGAGCCGCACGCCCACGTCCTGCTTGTCCGTGGGGTGGAGGTTGCGCGGCTCGCCGATATCGATGGTTACCGCGAGCGCCGCGTGCCGATCGTTCGCGACAGCCAGGCGCTGCGCCTCGCGCAGGTTGGCCCAGTCGGATTCGGCAGGCCGCGGCATCGGGGACCCATAATTCGGCAGCTGCACGACGAGGAAGGGCAGCTCCGCGCCGAACTGCAGCCGCCAGTCGCCCATCAACTCCTCGAGCAGCGGTTGATAGAACTGCGCCTGATCGGTGTTGGACTCACCCTGATACCAGAGGACGCCGCGCAGGCTGAAGGAGCCGAGCGGCGCAATCATGGCATTGTAGAGCGTCGTGACGCCGCCCGCGGATTGCCAGGGCGCCGTCGGCGGAAAGCCGATGTCCTGCGGAACGACGCGGTACTCCCACGCGCCCAGGCGGATCGACTCACCCGCGGCGAGCCGCAAGCTCTGGGTACCTCCCGCGAGCAATCCACCGCCTTCGTAAGTGCTCGCGACGTTGACGACGATCACGTTCTCGCCCGCGTGCAGCACGCCCGCGGAGAGGGGGTAGGCACGCGCGGCGCCGTAGCCGAAGGAATTGCCGATCGCGCGCCCGTTGACCCAGGTTTCATCCGTTTGATTGATCGGCCCCAGCAGGAGCGTCGCTGCGGCCTTGGCCTGGGCACCGGTAAGATGGATGACGGTCCGAAACCACACCAGTCCGTTGAAGTCCTCGAGCTCGCGAACACCCCAGCGCTGCCAGTTTCCGAGCTGCGGTGGTGCGGCCTTCCAGTCACGGGCGTGCGCGCTCAACTGCCAGGGCTCGGCTCCCGCGCCCTCGCCCGCTCGGCTGCGCCACCACTGCTCCCATTGCCGGGCGAACGCTTGCTGCGCGGCCTCAGGATCGCGCGCGTAGAGCGACACCAGCGTCAGCGTGGGAAGCAGGCGCCCGTGCGCGCGCAGGCCCGCGGCGGTGAGCCACGACTCGATCCGAGATCCGCCGAGGGAGGCATGCACGAGCCCGATGGGTGCGTGCGTCGTCTTCTGCAATTCCCGCGCGAAGAAAAAGCAGACGGCCGACCACTCGGGCACCGTGGCGGGCGCCGCGACCTGCCACACGAGCGCGCGTGAGAAGCGCGCGAGCGGCTCGGGGCTGCTCGCAGCATCGATCGTCGTCATTCGAATCGTGTTGTTGGCTGAAGTGTCGATCTCGTGGCGCGAATCCCCGACACGCCGCACGGGCAGCTCCATGTTTGATTGGCCCGAGCAAAGAAACACATCGCCGACGAGCACATCGTGGGCTGTTTGAGCGAGACCAGAGCGGGTGCGCGCCGTGAGGTCGAAGGGTCCGCCCGCGTGCCGTGCGGGCAGCACGGCCGTCCAGCGCCCCGAGAAATCGGCGCGCGTGCGCTCGCTCGAGGAGCCGACCGAAACCGTCACGACTGCCCCGGCCGGAGCGTGTCCCCACACGGGAATCGGCCGCTCACGCTGCAGCACGAGGTGGTCCTGAAAAATCGGATCGAGCAGCATGGTGGAGCCCGCGGTCAAGTCCGCCCGCTGCGCGTACGCAACGGCGGCAGCGAGCGTCATGGCCGAGCCCATGATCGCCGTTAGAGTCGTGGTCGCCTTCCTCCGAGCTCGAGTCTTCATGCACGGCCCCTCCATCGCTCGCCAAGATAGCGCTACCACTTCAACGACCACTCGGGCCGCTCGAGCCGGACAGCTAGGCGCGACTGCGAGCGCGAATCATGCGCCTGTTGCGGCTCGCCTGAGCCGCCGAGCCGCGGCGCTCAGTACTTGCAGTGCCGTGCGATGATGCTCTCCGCGAGCTCCTGCCGCCCCGACCGCGGCACCGGATCGAGCCCCCGCTCGGTCGCAAGGTCCGCAAGGCTCGCGAGATTCAACGAGCCGCTCTCGATGCGCTGCCCGAGCTCGCCGCTCCAGGGGCGATAGCGCTCCTGACGCAGACGCTCGAGCGCGCCTTCCGTCACCACATCCGCCGCTGCGAGCAGCGCCCGCGCGAGCGTATCGAGGCCGCCGATGTGGGCGAGATACAGATCGGCCGGATCCACCGATTGACGACGCAGCTTCGCGTCGAAGTTGAAACCACCCGTCGCGAAACCCCGGTCTTCGATCAGTTGAACGAGCGCCGGCGCGAGCTCCTGCGCGTTGTTCGGAAATTGGTCCGTGTCCCAGCCATTGCGCGGATCGCCGCGGTTGACGTCGATCGACCCGAAAATGCCGTAGGTGCGTGCCGCGGCCACCTCGTGCTCGAAATCAAATCCCGCGAGCGTTGCATGATTGACCTCGATGTTGACCTTCACCTCCTGCGCAAGTCCGTAGCGCTGCAGGAAGGCGGCGACCGCCGCCACGTCGTGATCGTATTGGTGCTTGGTGGGCTCGAAAGGCTTCGGCTCGACGAGGATCGTGCCCTTGAACCCGATGCGGTGCTTGTGCTCGACCACCATCGACAAGAATCGGCCGTAGTGATCGAGCTCCCGGCGCAGATCCGTGTTGAGCAGCGAGTCGTAACCCTCGCGACCGCCCCACAGGACGTAGTTGTCACCGCCGAGCCGATGGGTGGTCTCGAGACAGCAGCGCACCTGCGCGGCCGCCCACGCATAGGCATCCGGGTCGGGGCTGGTCGCCGCGCCGCCCGCATAGCGGGGGTGCGTGAACAGATTCGCCGTGCCCCAGAGGAGCTTCACGCCCGTCGCCGCCATCTTCTCCGCCATGCTCGCCTCGATACGGCGCAGATTCGCGGCGTGCTCCTTCAGCGTCGTCGCGGTCGCCATCGCGTCCACATCGTGGAACGTGAAATAGCGAACGCCAAGCCGCGCGAAGAAATCGAATGCGGCCTCGAGCTTGGTATCGGCCATCGCCTGGGTGACCGGCGCTCCGAGCCACGGCCGTACCAAGGTCCCACCCCCGAAGATATCGGTGCCCGGCCAGTTGAACGAGTGCCAGTAGCACACGGCCGCCCTCAACCACTCCTCCATGCGCCTGCCGAGAATCACGCGGTCCTTGTCATAGACGCGATACGCGAAATCGTTGGTCGCATCGGGACCCTCGAAACGAATCGGGTCGACATCTGAAAACAGAGTCATGGTGGGTACTCCAGGAACGTGTCCTTCAAATCCTGGTACAAACGGATGAATGTGCGGCGTCGCACCGCGAGAAGTGCCGCCACATCGGGGTCCGGCCGCACCACGCGCTCGATGGGCGGCGCGACACAGACCTCCTCCACACGCTCGTCCCCCAGGGCAAGGCGAGCGAGCCGCGCGGCGCCGAGCGCGGCGCCGACATCGCTATTGCGGCGATAGGTGAGCGAGCGGCCGAGCGCGGCCGCGAGCAGCTCGCCCCAGTAAGGCAGACGCGACCCGCCGCCCGTCACGCTGATCTCATCGATCGCGCCTCCGCCCGCGAGCAGCACCTCGAGTCCGTCGGCAAACCCGAACGCGACCCCTTCGAGCGCCGCGACGGCGAGATCGGCCGCCGTGCTGTCCGGGCGGATGCCGAAGAACACGCCGCGGGCGTGCGGGTCGTTGTGCGGCGTGCGCTCACCGGTTAGATAGGGGAGGACGAAGGGAGACTGGCGCGACACCCCGCGGGCCTGCGCCGTCGCGACGAGGTGCGCGAGGTCCGACTCCCCGACCAGCTGTGCGACCCAGTCGAGCACGCTGGCTGCGCTCAGCATCACCGACATCCGATGCCAGCGGCCGGGCAGGCAGTGGCAGAACGCGTGCGCGGCGGCCTCGGCGTTCGGGCGGAAGCGATCGGTGACGACGAACAAAACACCCGAAGTGCCGAGCGACAGAAAAGCCTGTCCCGGCGCGACGACCCCGACGCCGACCGCGCTCGCCGCGTTGTCGCCGGCGCCTCCCGCGACCATCACTCGGGGCACACCGAGCTGTTGCGCGGCGCGCGCGGTGAGCGTCCCTGACGGATGCGAGCCTTCCACGAGCCGTGGCATGTGCCGGCGCGTGAGGTCCGTCGCTGCGAGCATCGCGTCCGACCAGTCCCGAGCACCCACGTCGAGCCAGCCGGTGCCGGCCGCATCCGACATGTCGCTCACCTTCTCGCCCGTCATCCGCAGGCGCACATAGTCCTTCGGCAGCAGCACGGAGGCGGTGCTGCGGAAGACCTCGGGCTCGTGACGCGCGACCCACAGCAGCTTCGGCGCGGTGAAGCCCGGCATCATGATGTTGCCGGTGATCGCGCGCGAATCGGGCGCCCGTTGCTCGAGATCGACACACTGCAGCGCGGAGCGGCCGTCGTTCCACAGGATCGCCGGACGCAGTGGGCGATCCTGCGCATCGAGCAGCGTCGCCCCGTGCATCTGTCCGCTCAAGCCGACGGCACGCACGGCGGCCCGCGCATCGCGCGGCAGCTCCGCGGCGGCGCGCACGATCGACCGCCACCAGGCTTCCGGCTCCTGCTCGGAGTACTCCGGCCGCGGCCGGCTCACCTCGAGCGGCGCGCCGGACTGTGCGACGGTCGCTCCGCTCGCCTCGACCAGGACGGCTTTCACACTCGAGGTCCCGATGTCGATCCCGAGATACATCAGCGTGCGGCAACCTCGAATTCCACCCGAATCTCGACGCGCTCCCCCGGCGCGAGAACCCATGCCGGGTCGGCCTCGCGCGCGAGCCGTCCGGGCGCTCCGTTCTGCGGCTCGATGCAGAAGAAATCGCGGCCGGTCGGTGCATAGACGTGCAGGAATGCGCAATCGAGCGCTCGCACGGTGACGGTTCGCTCCGGCCATGCGAGCACGGCGTGGCCGTTCCAACCGCAGAAGCAGTGGTCGAGCGGTAATTCGCTCACGGCGCGCGGCGGCTCGAAGCCCCACCCGGGCGGCGTGTCGACCTCCTCGATCGGCAGCGCGGCGCCGTCTGTGCGCCAGAGGCGCGGCAGGCGCACCCCCAGGCGCGCGTGCGCCGCCTGCGGAAAGTAGGGATGCAGGCCGAGCATGGCCGGCATCGCCGTGTCGCTCAGATTCTCGATGGCGAGCGCGATCGACAGCGCATCGTCGAGCAGCTCGAACCGCTGCTCGGCGCGGTAGCGCCACGGCCAATCATCGCCGCCGCCTTCGAACCGCAAGGTGGCATCCGATGATGTCGCTGCCACCACCGCCCACGATGCCCGCCAGCCCTGGCCGTGCAGCGGATGAGGATCTTCGCTCCAGTTGCGCCGCAGTTGCACGGTGCGACCGGCGAAGCCCAAGCGCCCGTCAGCGATGCGATTGACGAACGGCACCATCGGAAAGCACGCCATGGTGAATGGGTCATCGGCGATACCGGGCGATGCCGGGCGCAGGACGGCCTCGCCACGCCAACGAAACTCGCGGATGGCCCCTCCCCGCTGCGGCGCCACGACGAGCCGCACGGCCTGGCGCTCGAGCACCAGAGGGTCCGTGGCCACCGTCATACCGGGGATCCGGCGGCCCGGTCAGCCCGCGGGTGATTGCTTGGCTGCGGCCGTCGCGCCCGCATGTCCGCGTGTCCACAGGTTCTGAATCTCCTCGAGCGTACGGCGGCGCGTCTCCGGGACGTAGAAGTAGACGAAGGCCGCGGCGAGAAAGCTCATGGCGCCGTAGATCCAGTACGGAAAGGCGTGGTTGAACATGGCGTTCAGCGCCGAATTGCCGATCAGAATCTTGAACGACCACGACACGGAGAGATTGGCGATCCACTGGGCGGCGACCGCGATCGGCATCGCTCGGCCCTTGATCGCGTTCGGGAACATCTCCGAGAGCAGGACCCACGTGACCGGTCCCCACGAGAGCGCGAATCCGGCGATGTAGGTCATCGCCGCGACGAGCGGTGCCGTGCCCTCGGCGTTGGCCCTGAACTGGAATCCGAGAGTCATCATGGCGATCCCCATCACCAGCCCACCGGCGATCAGCAGCGGTTTGCGGCCGAGGCGGTCCACGGTCGCGATCGCGACGAGGGTGAAGACCACGTTCGTCAGCCCGACGATCACGGTCTGCCACAGCGCCGAGTCGGTCGAGGCGCCGAGATTCTTGAACATGAGGGGCGCGTAATAGAGCACGGCGTTGATCCCGACCAGCTGCTGGAACACCGAGAGCATGATGCCGGCGACGATGACGAGCGCACCGAAGGTGAACAGGCCCGCCCGGCCCGACACGTGCGAGACGACGAGCGATGCGCGGATGTCCCCGAGGATCGTGCGCGCCTCCGTCTCGCCGACGAGGCGCGTCAAGACCCCGCGGGCGCGCTCGTCCTGTCCCTTCATCACGAACCAGCGCGGCGTGTCGGGTACACGCAGCAGCAGCGCGAGGAACAGCACGGCGGGAAGCGCCTCGGAGAGCAGCATGAGCCGCCAGCCGGTCGTGCGGAGCCAGGTGTCGTTGCCCTGGGACGCGATGGCCCAGTTGACGAAGTAGACGAGCAGCATGCCGAGCACGATCGAAAGTTGATTGAACGAGACCAGGCGCCCGCGAATGCGGCTCGGCGCGATCTCCGCGATGTACAGGGGCGAGAGCATCGAGGCAATCCCCACACCGGCACCGCACAGGATGCGGTACAGAATGAAGGGCGTGAGCGCTCGCGGCCCCATCGCGCCGATCGAGCCCACGCCGAGCTCCGGGTATGCCGAGCCGACCGCCGAGACCAGGAACAGCGCGGCGGCAATGAGCATGCCGCCCTTGCGTCCGAGCGCGTTGGAGACCCACCCGGCGAGACTCGAGCCGATCACGCAGCCGAAGAGTGCGCTCGAGATGGTCCAGCCGGAGAGGCTGCCGCGCGCGGTCTCGCTCAAGTGCAGCGGATCGATGAAGTTCGCATCGATCGAGCTCACGGCGCCGGAGATCACCGCGGTGTCGTAGCCAAAGAGCAGGCCGCCGAGCGTCGCGACGAACGTCAGTCCCGTCACCAAAGAAGCGCTCTCGGTCCTCATGCCCCCTCGTGCAGCGCCGGCGCGATCTCGGATGGTAGCGCTATCAATTGAGCAGCGTCAATGCGCGCAAGTCCGAGCCCACGTTCGCGCGCCAGCCCATCCGCAGCGCGCCTCATGCGATCGCGGCCGAGGACTCGCGCTTGACGAGCGTGAACTTCATGAAGTGCTGCAGCGGCGCCAGCGTCCGTCCCTGGCGGCGCAGGCGGATCTCCTCGAGCAGGAGCTCGACGGCCTTGCGGGCCATGGCCGCGATCGGTTGCCGCACGGTGGTCAGAGCCGGCCAGATCGTTGCCGCAAGTGTGGTGTCGTCGAAGCCGACGATCGTCAGATCCCGCGGCACGTCGAGCCGCATGCGGTGTGCCACCGCGATCGCGGCGGCTGCCATGTCGTCGTTGCTCGCGAAAATCGCCGTCGGTCGATGCGCCTGGCTCAGGATCTGCTCGGCCGCCGCGAGCCCCGAGCGGTAGCTGAACGAGCCGGGCTTCACCCATTCGGCGTGCGGCGCGAGGCCCGCATCGTGAAGCGCGCGCTCGAACCCCGACTGGCGCTGGGCGCTGACCGTCTGATTCGGCGCGCCGACGATGAACCCGATGTCGCGATGGCCGAGGCCGAGCAGATAGCGCGTCATGGCCATCGCCGCTTCCAGGTCGTCGATGCGCACCGTGATACCGACCTCCTCCGGCCGGCCGGTCGCCACCGCGATGAAGGGGACCTTCGCCGCGCGTACCGCCTCGAGCGCCGCGTTGGAATCCGAGAGGGGCGGGGGCAGGATGATCCCGCCGACACCATCGCGCACGAGCCGATCGATCGCGGCGCGCTCGTTGCGCAGGCCGCACTTCTCCAGGACGATCTGGCATCCGGCGCGGCTGCTTTGCTCGAGGACGCCCACCAGCAGCTCGTTGAGGTACGCGGCGCTCGGGTTGTTGTAGAGCAACCCGAGGTGCAGCGCCGAGGCGCGCGCGAGGTTGCGTGCCGCGACGTTCGGAAAGTAGCCGAGCTCTTTCACGGCCGCTTCCACCCGCCGCCGCGTGCTCTCCTCGACGTGGGCATCCCCGCTCAGGGCGCGCGACACGGTCATCGGTGAGACCCCGGCGTGCTTGGCCACCTCGTGCATCGTCACCGCATCACGGCGCCGTCGTGGCGATCTTTTCACGTTCTCCCTCGCGGTACCGCAGATTTCATTCTAAACGAGCGCGACGCCCCACAGGCGTGTCACTCCGTCTTCGGCCCCTATGGTAGCGCTATCATACTGAGCGCGCTACGATGAGGTGGGGACGGATCGATGAGACGGGCTGATGGGTCGGTGAGGCGCCCGGGGCGGGCGGGTGCGCTCGCGCCGGTCCGCGCGGGGCGCTCGTTTGTCGCTGCAGGAGGGGGAAGCGATGCACTGTCGATGGCCCAGTGTGCGGCCTGAGCGCTCGCGCGCGTTGGAGACGCGCGGTTCTGCGCCGGCTCCTACAGCTGCAGGTACCCGTAACCCAGTGCTTCGTAACCGGCGAGATCGGTCAGAGCCGACAGCGTGACGGTTACATCCGGCGAGATCTCGCCATCGGGCACGTCGTTCTCGGCCAGCATTTGCGCACAGACCATGACCTTGACGCCCGACCTCTTCAGCTCGTGCAACAGGTCGAGGTTCGGGTTGTCGACATGGAAGCGTCGTTTGTATGCGTCGTTGGTCAAGACCGCGGACGAGATTTCACCCTCGATCACGGCGACGACGTGCACCCGCTCGGGGGGGACGTGCGCGTACCCAAACAGATTGACCAGACGCGCGAGTCGCTGCAGCGATCCGAGCGGGTGTGTCCGATCCGCATAGCCGTGAGACACGTCTGCAATGACCTTGAATTCAGAGCCCGGCGCCAGCTCCGTCGGAAGATCCGCACGGGGGTGCACGCCGCCGTAACGCTTGATGACCGGATAAACCCAGTGCGTCGCATCCGGTTGCGGGGCGGCCGCCACCAGCAGGCACGGAGCGGAGAGGATGAGCAGGGAACGCAAGGTGGAGAAGATTGACATCGGGAGGTGACCTCATGTGCTGAAAGGGCCCGATCCCATGTCGGCATCTCCCGACAATTGAAGGAGCGAACAGGGGAGTCGGACATAGCCAATGACGAACTCGTAATTGCAGCATCCTCGGCGTTTGCTACAGTTCCCGCGCGGACGCCCCGTCCGCACGGTAGCTTGTATCCAGGCGCGCTCGCGCCGCCAGCGTCCGAAGCGCTTCTCACACGCTCAAACATTCGTCGGAGGAGGAATCCGGTATGAATAAGGTACTACTCGCCACGGCTGCTGCGGTCACACTTGCGGCAAACATGGCGTTCGCGCAGGCCGTGCGAGACTGGCACGACCTGGATGCGGTGCACAGCCACGTCGTCGAGGCGATTCACGAAATGGATCGAGCTCGTGCGGCCAATCACTACGATATGGCGGGACATGGCGTCAAGGCCGAAATGTTTCTGCACCGTGCCGAGCAGGAGCTGCGCGCGGCGATCGATGCGGCCAGAGCAGGCCGATGAGCCGCACAGCCATTCGAGCGGCAGTGTCCTCGGATTCCTGGAACGCGACCGCCGCGCCGAGCTCTCGCGTGCGCTGGTAACCGAGGGATCCTATACGTCCGGCTGATCCGCAGGCGCGGCTCCACGGGGAGGTCTTCAGTGGCTGATCCAGCCGATCTCCCGGGCCGTCAGCGGCCCGACGCGTTCGTCCTCGAGACTGTCGGGCAGCCGTGCCTGCGCAGCGCTGAGTGGCATCCTTGCGGCCATGATCTCAGCGAGCTGCTGCGGATAGCGCGGCACGAGCTGCGGATCGGCGAAACCATCCGGGTAGGTCGGCAGACCCGTTGCCAGATCGTATTTGTCTGTGGCTCCGAAGGTATGCAGCAGCTCGTGCGTGATCACGATGCGGTTCTGGGCCTCCTGCGAGCGGCTCGCAAACAGGTGTACCACCGCGGTCAGCCCGCGCTGCAGCCCCGCAGAGTGCGGGAGGCTGGAGGCGAGCGCCGGGTCATGGTAAAGGAGAAACAACGCGATCTTGGGGCGGGGGGAGGCAGCGGTGAGCGCACGGGAGCGGTAATAGCGCAGCCTCAGACTCCAGATGATGCGCGTCAAGATGCCCGCGCCTGGATCGAGCGCCGGGGGCGCCGATGCCAGGGTCGGGTACAATTGCAGCTCAATCGGCTCATCCACACCGACCCCGTACCGCCGCGCCTCGGCGTTCACGAAATCGCTGACCTCATCGATTTTGCCCTGATCGAGCTGCGCGAGGTAGTCAGCGGTGACAGGGCTCGCATCGGCACTGACTGGGAACGCGCCGACGAAGACGGTGCGCTGCCAGCGAGTGGTGCTGAACCGATCGAACCACGCCTGGGCCGCGACGACCAGAAGCACCAGCAGAAGGACGCTAATACGTAGGGTTCGCCACATAGAAAGAGGTTGCTCGCCGCGATCACCAAGGGGAGTTTCACAGCGTCGATCGTATCCTTTGCGACGCCGTGAACGATGTGCGATAAATCAAGTGTTCCGCGCATCTTTAGGGTGCGCGCCTCGGCAATGAACCGGGGATCTCATCCAGTACCTCGACGACGTACCGCAGGCTCCGATCACGTAAATTGCGGGTCGCGATCGTCAACCGTCGAACGGACGAGCTCCCGTAACTCGGCCACCGCGGTGTCCGCAAGCGCCTCATGCGTGAGGCTTTCGCACAACGCGATCAAATCAACCAAACGCGCCAGCCGACGCCACCCCTCCGGTAGCGTGCCGCCGGCCTGGAGATACCCCTGCGAGAAATGCGGCTCAGCGACGGGTCGTGATGCGCATTCGTAGCGCAGGAAGTGGCCGAGGTCGATGAGCGGGGAACCGGACACCGCGAACTCCCAGTCCAGCACGGCGGCCACGGTCCAGACTCCCGCTACCCTTCGCATCAGCAGATTTCGCCTCCCGAAGTCGCCGTGAACGAGCGATACGCCGTTGTCCAGGGCAGTCCACTGTGGCGCGTGCGACCACATTGCGGCTCGGGTTTGATCCCGCAGGTCCGCCGGCATGCGCTGCTGCAGGTTCGAGGATGCGAGGCACAAATCGACGAAACGTGGCGAGGGGTGGGGCCCTTCCAAGAGCGGTGCGGACACCTTCGGCCCTGGACCGATCCATCCGGATGCTGGGAACTTCGTGCGGCCAATCAACGCCAATGTTTGGCCTACGCAGTGAGAGGCCTGCGCGAGGGCCTCCCTGCCTTCGCGGCGTTCAAGCTCATGGAAGCTGACGCCTTCGATATAGCGCAGGAGTGCGAATGGCGGCAGGCCCTCCCATCCCTCCGCCTCGGCGTGGAGCACCTCCGGCACTGGGACGGACCGCCCGATCCGTGCGAGCAGGTCCACTTCCTTCCGACATAGCGATACATCATGCTCATAGATGCGAAGCACGATGGACCTGGGGGGCTGGTCAAGCTGGACCTTGAAATTTCCGTTGCGCAAGCCGCCGGTGAGGGGCTGCACGTCGACAACTCGGCAGCTGGGAAATGCTCGCTGAACGATGTCCTGTAGAAGAGCTGCGGGGAGCGCAGTGCGGGGCTCTGACCGAACCCAGCGCGATTCAAAAGGGGCGCCCTTGATCATGCGGTATTCTGCAGCGGGTCAGCGCGAAGCGCAGCGCGTTGGTCGACTTCTACGAAGCCGGGGAGCTGGTCGGCATCGAGAATTTTCCGCTTCCTCATGTCGTCCTCGCCGTCACGGAAGCCCGGTTACGGGCGGATTGAAGCATATCGCGCCAGGATCAGGATTGGTCGGCTCGTCCCCAGCGAGCAGCGGCCCCGGCGCCACCCTCCTGCCGAGGGTTTAATGCGATGAACGCGCGCTCGCGGCTATCCACGCTACAATGGGTTGGCTCTGAGCGCTGTCTGCCGCGACCGTTCTCATGAAATACCTCCCGCTCGTCTGGGCCGCACTCGTCCGCAGCCGGCTGCGGACGCTGCTCACGTTCCTCTCGATCGTGGTCGCCTTTCTGCTCTTCGGCGTGCTCCACGGCGTGATCGGCGGCTTGGATGCACTGATCAACTCAATGAGCGATACGCGCCTGCGGGTTCTGAACCGCATCGGCTTCACCCACTGGATGCCGATCGCCATGCGCAATGACATCGCGCGCATCCCCGGGGTGACGGCCGTGGCCGCGAACGGGTATTTCGGCGGCTACTACCAGGACCCCAAGAACCAGCTCGGGGGAAGCGCCATGGACATGGCGGCATTGTTCAAGATCTATCCGGAGCTCGTGCTGCGTGCGAACGAGCGGGCCGCGATGCTGCATACGCGCACGGGGGCGCTCATCGGTGCGGACCTCGCAAGCGAGTACGGCTGGAAGGTGGGCGATCACATCACGGTCGACACGCCCATCTGGGCGCATCCGGACGGCAGCCACAGCTGGACGTTCGACGTCGTTGGCATCTTCCGGTATGGCGAAGGGGACCTCCCGGCGAACGAGCTGTGGATGAACTACGACTACTTTTCCGCGGGCGGAGGCATGAAGGACCAGGCCTCCATGTTCATCGTCGGCATCAAAGATCCGGCGAGCGCGACGCGCATCAGCCGGCAAATCGACGCTTTCTTCCGCAACTCGGCATCCCCGACGCTGACCCAGACGGAGAAGGCGTGGATGCAGTCGAGCATCCGGCGGACAGGCAACATCCGCTTCATCGTGAACGCGATCATCGGCGCGGTCCTGTTCACCCTGCTCGCGCTCACGGCAAACACGATGATGCAGTCGGTGCGTGCGCGCATCGGTGAGCTCGCCGTGCTGAAAACCTTCGGCTACTCGAACGCGATCATCGCCATGCTGGTCCTGCTCGAGTCGGTGCTGCTGTGCCTCGGCGCCGCGCTGTGCGGGCTCGCGCTCGCCGCGCTCGCGTTCCCTCCGCTCATGCAACGCGTCGGTCTCGCGCCGATACCGATTCCGGTAGGCGTGATCGGGGCAGGGTTCGCGATCGCCGCGTGTCTTGCGATCGTGAGCGCGGCGCCTCCGCTCGTGCGCGCCTCGAGGCTCGATGTGGCGACCGCGCTCGCGGCGCACTGAAGGGCTGCGCAGCTCCCCATGTGGATGCAGATCATCACCGTCACGGCGCTGAACCTGCGGAGCCTGCCAGAGCGTCTCGCGCCATCGCTCGTCGTCGTCATCGGGATCGCGGGCGTCGTCGGGGTCCTCGTCTCGGTCCTCGGCATGGCGATGGGCCTGCGCCAAGCGTTCGCAAACACGGGAGATCCCTCGCGCGCCATCGTGCTGCACAAGGCGGCGACCAGCGAGGGCTTGAGCAACATCGACTTCGGCTGGGTCGGACCCATCGCGGACGGCCCCGGGGTGCTGCGAGGTTCCAACGGCGAGATCGCCGCGAGCCCGGAGTATATCGTTGGGGTGACCCTTCCCAAGCGCTCCGACGGCGTCGAGGCGGGCCTCACCATGCGGGGCATCGGCGCGGCCGCGTTCCTAGTCCACCCGCAATGGCGGATGCTCGCCGGACGCCTGTTCCGACCCGGGCTGCGCGAGGTCATCGTCGGCTCGGCCGCCGCCGCCGAGTTCTCCGGTCTTGACGTCGGGCGTCAAGTCGAGCTCGGAGGCAACCTCTGGACCGTGGTCGGCCGGTTCGCGAGCGGTGGGGGTGGGGACTCGCATGACTCCGAGATTCTGGCGGACGCACGCACGCTGATGTCCGCCTTCAACTGGGGCGCATACAGCTCAGTCACCGTGCGGCTCGATTCGCCGGCATCTTTCGCTCGGTTTCGCCGCGCGCTGCTCGCGAATCCCTCTCTGGAGATCGATGTTGTTCGCGAGCAGGAGTACTACCAGGGCCAGGCGAAGCAGATCACGAGCTTGCTGTACCTCGTGAGCACCGTCGTCGCCGCGATCATGGCGATCGGCGCCGTCTTTACCGCTCTCAATACCCTGTACTCCGCCGTTGCCGCGCGGACGGCCGAGATTGCGACGCTCCGTGCGATCGGTTTCGGCCCGGCAGGCGTGGTCGTGTCGGTGCTCACCGAGGCGCTGCTGCTGTCGCTCCTCGGCGCGCTGCTCGGCGCAGCCCTCGCGTGGCTGCTGTTCAACGGCGACGCTCTCAGCACCGGCGGCGGGCAGTTCGACAGCGAAGTGGCCTTCCGGCTGCTCGTAGGGCCGAGTCTCGTCGGGGTCGGCATCGCATGGGCCTGCGCGATCGGGCTACTCGGCGGCCTCTTGCCGGCGATTCGCGCGGCGCGCCTGCCCGTCGCGGTTGCGTTGCGGCCGAAGTAGCTCCGCGGCGGGATCGACGAGGTCTTTCGTCGTAGCGGCCCGGAGTATCCGCACGCACGGTCATTCATATCATCGTGGGGGGACAGCACATGCGTTTCGTCTCGGCAGCGACTGTAGCGCTGATTTTTGCAACCACTGTTTCGACGTCGATGGTTGCTCCTATGCCCGCGCTTGCCGCCACGGATGGCAGTCATCTGGTGGAATTCGAGAAGATGACCTGGGTAGAGGTCAAGGAGGCCGTGGCAGCCGGCAAGACTACGGCGCTGATCTACACCGGTGGCGTCGAGCAACGCGGCCCGCAGAATGTCAATGGCGGCCACAATCTCATGGCTCATGCGACCGTGAAGGCGATTGCGGAAAGACTCGGCAATGCCGTCTTCTTGCCCGTGTTGCCCTTCACGCCGAACAATGCCGACCCGAAGCTGCCGGGCACCATCGGTCTCACCGACGATCTGCTGGGGGCGATTCTGGAGCGCATCTCCGAACAGTCGATCACGAATGGCTTCAAGAACGTGATCCTCATGGGCGATCATGGTGGCGGCCAGCCCACGATCTATGAGGAGGTAGCCGAGAAGCTGAACGCCAAGTATTCCGGCCAGGGGATTCACGTCTACTACTGCGATCAGGTGTACGAGCGAGCCAATGACGACTTCGAGAAGTACTTGGTCGCGAGCGGCTATCCCGCAGACCTGCATGGCGGAATTCCTGACACCTCGGAGATGATGTATCTGGACAATGACCATACCTGGGTGCGGCGCGAACGACTGGCGACCGCAGTCGGTGACCCGGTTGTTGATGGGAAGCCCGAGGTCGGCCCCAACAGTCCACACAACGGTATTATCGGGGATGCGCGCCGTGCGAGCGTGGCGCTCGGCAAGAAGATCTTCGACATGAAGGTGGAATATGCCGTCCGGCAGATCCGACGTCTTGTCGGCACTCCGTGAGTGATAGAGAATCCCTTGGTCACCGTGTGCGGGGAGAGCTCGAGATGGCAGCAGTGACTTCCGACGACGAGCCCAAGAGTTCCGTCGCGGGCCACGCACGCTGGGTCCGGCTCTCGCACTGGATTCTCGCGGCGAGCGTGCTCACGCTCGTCTTCTCGGGCTTCGAGATCCTGATGGTGCATCCGCGACTGTACTGGGGCAAGGCGGGCAACGATCTCACACCGGCGCTGTTCGAGTTGCCGATCAGCCGCAACTACCGCCACGGCGGCTGGGCGCCTCCTGTGACGTTCTTCTCGGGAGCACGCCCGGTCGTGAGTGCCGCACGCACCTACGACATCTTCAACCAGAACAGCTGGGGCCGGAGCCTGCACTTTCTCGCCGCTTGGTTCCTGGTCGTCACCGGGTTGATCTATCTTGTCGTGGGACTTGCGAGTGGCCACCTGCGGCGTCACCTCGTTCCGCGCCTGCGAGAGCTCACGCCTCGGCTCCTGTGGCAAGACATCGTCGCGCATCTGCGCTCGCCGATGCGGCCGGCGCGCGGCGGACCGCCTTACAAGCTCCTGCAGAAGCTCACCTACGGCGCCGTCGTTCTCATCGCGCTGCCGGTCATCGTGCTGACGGGCCTTGCGATGTCGCCGGCGGTGACAGCGGCCTATCCGGCCCTGCTCGATCTGTTCGGAGGCTCGCAGTCGGCACGGACGATTCACTTTTTCGTGTTCGCAGCGCTCGTGCTGTTTCTCATCGTGCACGTGGTGATGGTTGCGCTGAGCGGCTTCGCTCGACAGATGCGCGCCATGACGATTGGAGACTGAGATGGAGAAGGACAAGCGTGTCATCGTCAGTCGTCGCAAGATGGTCAGCGGGCTTGCCTCCGGCGCGGGGGTGCTCCTGGCGGGGTGCGCGTCGAAGGAGCTGCCACCGACCTATGGCAACGTGCTCAGGATGGGGGATCTGCTCACGTACCGTGCGTTTCGCATGCTGCTGCCCGCGCACGCGCTCGCGCGCGAGTACGGTCGCAGCGACATCACATCGTGCCCCGCGGTCGGTACCTCGAACCCGGCCGATCCGCACCAGGGGTCTTACAACGCCGAGCGTGGCGCCCTCTACGACCGCCTGCGGACGGGGGGCTTTGCGGACTGGCGTCTGAGGATCGAGGGACGGGTTGCGAGGCCCAGGAGCTTTTCGCTCGCGGAGCTGCAGGCCCTTCCGTCCAGAACACAGATCACGAAGCACACTTGCGAGGAAGGCTGGTCCGCCATTGCGGAATGGACCGGCGTACCGCTTCGCACGGTGCTCGAGGCCGCGGGAATCCAGCCATCGGCCCGGTTCGTGAATTTCTTTGCCTACGACGACACCGCTGATGGAATCGATATGCTGGACGCCCTCCATCCGCAGACCATCCTCGCGTACGGCATGAATGGGCGCGCTCTACCGCTCGCGCATGGCGCGCCGCTGCGCCTGCGGGTCGAGACCCAGCTCGGATACAAGAGCGTGAAGTTTCTCGAGCGCATCGTCGTCAAGGACGAGTTCGACGACCTGGGAAAGATCGGCGATCTGCAGAACGGGTGGGCGTGGTACGTCGGAATCTGAGACGCCACGTCCCCCGCCAATGGCCGATGGTTGCGGCATCGAGTAACCAACGCCCGGATCGTGGGCGCTCGCCCGCTCACATCCGCATTGTGCCCGCCCGCCTCCTCCGGAATACTGGCACCCGATGAGCCGGCCGGCCGCCGTTCAGGCGTCTCGCTTCGGCGCTGCGCCCCGATGGCTTGCATCGGGGCTCATTTTTCACAGAACGCCGGCTCGGGGAGGCCATCATGCAGACACACCGGTCGATATTTGCCGTCAGCGCCGTCGTTGCGCTCGTGCCCACGCTTGCACTTGCCGACGATGCCTCCCCGGCGCCTTCCCCCGCACCGCCCCCGGCGCTGCCGGCATCGTCGTCGTCATCCTCGTCCTCCTCGACACCGCCCCCGATGGGTGTGTGGACGGGCACCGGGCAGCTCGGCTACGTCTCCTCGCAAGGCAACTCGCCGGCCAAGTCGGCCAACGCCGTGCTCGACATGTCGTACCTCGAGAATCTCTGGAAGCACATGTTCCACTTCGATTTCCTGTACGGGGAGAGCGGCAACGTCACATCGGCGGAGCGCTGGGATACGCTTTGGCAGAGCAATTACAACTTCACGTCCAACCTGTACGTGTTCGGTAACGCGCGCTACGGACACGACCTGTTCGATGGATTCGAGTATCAGGCGTCGGGTACCGCCGGCGTGGGATACAACCTCATCAAGTCGGACTCGACGGCGCTCAGCATCCAGCTCGGCGCCGGCTACCTGTGGCAGCGCCCCGAGGAGATCACCAAGAACCCGGACGGCCTCGTGATCTCGAGAATGCTGCTACCGACGGCGAACACCACGGTCGCCACGTTCGGTTTGACTTACTCGCAGAAGCTCACCGCCTCGACGACACTCTCGGATAATCTCCTGGTCAATGCCGGCTCGAGCAACTCGCAGATCACGAACGCCCTGGCGCTCACCGTGAAGATGTCCACCAAGCTCGCGGTGAGCCTCGGCTACAACATCCAGGACAACACGCAGCCGCCGCCGGGCCTGAAGAGCCTCGATTCGTTCGAGACGGTGAATCTCGTCTATTCGCTCTGATGAGGCGCCATGTCGCGCAACATCGAAATCAAGGCGCACGCGCCCGATTTGAGCCAGATCGAGTCGCGCGCCCGCGCGCTCGCCGATCAGGGGCCGTTCGATCTGACGCAAGACGACACCTTCTTCGGCTGCGCACACGGCCGGCTGAAGCTTCGGGAGCTCGCGCCGGATCACGGCGAGCTCATTTTCTATCAGCGGCCCGATGTGCCGGGTCCGAAGCTCTCCGAATACACGCTGGCCGCCACCTCGACGCCTGCCAGCATGCGCGCCGCTCTCGCGGGTGCGCTCGGCGTGGTCGGCCGCGTGCGCAAGCGCCGCCGGCTGTATCTTGCGGGGCAGACGCGCATTCACCTCGATCAGGTGGAGGGGCTCGGCACCTTCATGGAGCTCGAGGTGGTGCTCACCGATTCGCAAACGGCGGCGGAGGGTGAGGCGATCGCCGAGCGCCTGCTCGAGCAGCTCGGCATCCGGAAAACCGACCTCGTGAGCGGAGCGTACATCGATCACATCGAGCAAGGCGGCGCGCCTCGTGGCGGCGTTGCGCGGGATGTCCGCTAGCACGCACGGGCAGCCGCACACTCATGGACGCTCGAGATCTCATCGGCTCGCTCGCGCTCGAGCCCCACCCCGAAGGGGGTTGGTATCGCGAGATCTATCGCTCGCGGATACACCTCGCGGGCCCGCACGGCAAGCGCTCCGCGCTCACGACGATCTACTATCTCCTCGAGCGGGGCCAGGCGAGCCGCTGGCACGTCGTGGCATCCGATGAGATCTGGCATTTCTATCACGGCGCGCCGCTCGAGCTGCTCGCCTACGATCCGGACTGCGAAGTCGCGACGCGCCAGGTCCTCGACCATCCGACCGCCGGCCGCGAGCCGGTCGCGATCATCCCCGCGGGGGTCTGGCAGGCCGCACGCACCCTCGGGGACTACTCGCTCCTCGGCTGCAGCGTCGCGCCGGGGTTCGAGTTCGGTGATTTTCGGTTCGTCGCGCACGTGCCGCAGCACGAGCGACATTTTGCGGAGCGCCTGAAAGACCTGCGGGATCTGTTATGAACATCGCAGTGCTCGCCTCGCATGAGGGCACGACGCTGCAGGCGGTGCTCGATGCCTGTGCGGCCGGGATCATTGCCGCGCGCGTGGCCCTCGTGATCAGCAACAATGCCGACGCGGGCGCGCTGCGCCGGGCGCGCGCGGCGGGGGTCGAGACGCTCCATCTCTCCGGTCGCACTCACCCGGATCCGCAGGCGCTCGATCGAGCGATCTGTCACGCCCTCGAGCGGTACGGCACGGACCTGGTGCTGCTCGCCGGATATCTGAAGCGGCTCGGCCCGCGGACGCTCGCGAGATTCGGCGGCCGCGTGCTCAACACCCACCCTGCGCTCCTGCCCCGGTTCGCAGGCCCGGGGATGTACGGAGAGCATGTGCACCGGGCCGTGCTGGCCGCGGGCGAGCGCTCGAGCGGCGCCTCGATACATCTGGTCGACGAGGCGTACGACACCGGTCCGGTGCTCGCGCAGGTGACCGTGCCCGTCGAGCGCACCGATACGGCCGAAACGCTCGCCGCGCGCGTGCAGCAAGCCGAGCGCGGGTTGCTCGTTGAGGTGCTCGCGGAGCTCGCGAGCGGCAAGCGCAACCTTGCTGCGGGGCA
>Ga0335074_10000719_pt1 | contig 45804 bp, 36 predicted proteins | sample Lox_Sample_23_FD_206715 | JGI IMG/M metagenome (GOLD analysis project Ga0335074, IMG submission 206715) | Soil microbial communities from Loxahatchee National Wildlife Refuge, Florida, United States - Lox_Sample_2.3 | ecosystem: Environmental > Terrestrial > Soil > Wetlands | place: USA...
TGATCGCAGTTACCAGGGCGGTGAGGATCGCGACGCCCCCAGCTATTACGGCTGCTTGCGCCGCCGGAGGGAGGTGCTTGAACCAGTTCACGCTGCCGTTCTAGCCGTCGAGGCGGACGAGATCGTCCTTTTGTCGCCGACGCGCAAGCAGGCCTCGGTCCTCGTCGTGAACGAGACCAATCGTCAACCTCCTGCCCTCAATGGAAGCACGACCGATCTCCTCGGCGGGCTACTCGTCGGCTAGGCGGACGAGTAGATGAACACGTCGCCAAGAGTTTCGATCTTGGGCTGGGGGCCCTTGACTTGCACTGAGACAACATCCGCCATGACCGGGAAAGGAGCTCGCGGAGCTAGACCAGCAGCTGGAGCTGGCTCTGTCGAATCTAGCGAAGACGACCGGCGCCGACAGTATCGCTCGAGAGTTCACCGGTTCGATCTCGGATGGCTTGTACTACCGCCGTCAGGTCAAGGGCGGCGGAGCGGATCATGAGGCCCGTGGAAAGATGAAGGCCAGTGGGCTCCCCTCACACGCCGTCACCGATCGCACCCCTGCGGGCCGTTATCGAGGGGGCTGCGAACGAGGAGGATCCCGACCTCCAGGAGGTGTGGAGCAATCTCCTGGCAAACGAGACTCTCGCGAACAGACGGCGCCGGCCCTGTTGAAGATTCTCAGCGAGTTGGAGCCAGCCGAGGCAAAGATGCTCAACCGCGTTGTTCAGGACACGGACCGCGTCAGCGGATACCTCGTCTATCCGGACACCTTGGATCTGACTCCTGCCCGGTTCCAGAACCTACTCCGCCTGGACTGCTGCATACGGAGACCGAGCTCGGCAGCGGCGTGGAGCCCGTGAGCTGGGAAGCTCAGCGAAGGCCTGACCGAGACGACTAGGACGACTGCCCTCGCCCGAGCGCCCGTGGCGGCATGTCGGGCACCTGCTGAGCCCTACCCAACTCTCAGTAGGAGAGATTTGTTCGCCGCGCTTGCGGCCGTTGAGAACGGCTCGTCGCCATCCTGGATCGCACGAAGCGCTTGTCAGGACGCGAGCAGCAGTGAGCCCAGATCAGACGGTTGCGCGCACACGGGCTTCGACCTCGATGCGCACTTCGGCCTCGAGCTCGGCATAGAGACGGTGGCCGCGCTCGACCTCGATCGTGGCGGTCAGCGCGTATGGTTGCGGCTCGGCATCCTCGTCCATCCACTTGTTGATGCTGCGCACGACGATGTACCAGTCGTCGTGGAACTTCTCTTGTGGGCGCTGCGACCAGCGGCTGCCGCCGAGCTGCAGCGTGCCGCGGCTCCGTGCGGTTCGGGTAGGACGCAGCTTCACCTCGTACTCGCCGAGCTTGCCCGCCTCTGGGTCCTCGATGTCGGCGGCGGCGACGTCGAACAGGTCGGCGAGCCCGATCCCGCGGACGAGGAGGAAGTCCATCTGATAGGCGAGATAGTCAAAGCGACGGTGCCGCACGGGCGGGTCGAACGCGAGCGCCACAGTGAGCGAGCGTGGGCCCCGGACGCCGGTGAAGCACTCGGTGATTGGCACCCGGTAGACGTGGAACGCGTCAGGGAGGAGGGCGTCCTCGCTGTAGAGCACGACGCGCGTGTCGGTTGAGGTCACCGCGCGCTCGAGGTTGGGGACGCCATATCCGCACAGTGACTGCAGCACCTGCTCTTCCTCCTTGCCGAAGACCTCGAAGCGCTCCAGCAGGTCCGGGTCGTAAGCGCTGCTCTGAGCGAGCAGGGCCCGCAAGCAGTTCGCAGACAGGGTCGGATACGTAGCTTGGAGCCGCCCGGCAAGGTGGGTGATCTCAGGGGCGGCGAGACTGGTGCCCACAGCGGTTCCAAACAGGGCGCTGGGGTAGCGAGCCGAGGTGGAGAGGACCTCCACGGCCGGATCGGGGATTAACGCGCCGGTACCCTGGTCGAATACCCAGTTGCCTCCCTGGGCGACGACTTCGGGTTTGATCGCGTCACGGACCCCGGGGCCGTGACGCGTGTACGGCGCCGGGCCGGGGGCGGCGGCTACTGCTGCGCGACCGAGCGTCGTGCCGACGGAAGGCGGGGAGAGGCCGTCGTCGTCGACGACCGCTCCCACCGTCAGCCCGACCGCGCTCTGCGCCGGGTCGAGGATCTGATAGCCGGCATCCGTCAGGTACCGGGGCCAGTCACCGAGGATCTGGGCCGGCGGAATCAGCGTGCGCGGAGCGATGTTGCCCGCCGAGATCACCAGCAGCAGGCGGTAGCGCCGGGCGAGGGTGTCGAGCTCGGCTGCCAGCGGGGTCGACTTGCCACCGGTGTACGGGGAGTCGGCATCGCCGAAGCTCAGGTTGATGATGCGGCAGTCAAGCTCCTGGGCGAGGTAGCGGATCGCCTGCGCGATCGTTGCGATCCAGCTGCGCCCCGCCGGCGGGCGACCGTCGTGGTCGAGCACGCGCACGCTGGCCAGCCAGAACGGTGCCTGCAGCTGGCCGCTGCGCACGGCCTCGAGAACGTCGCCGAACAACAGTCGTCCGGCGACAGCGGTGCCATGACCATGGGCATCCTCGCCCTGGTCGCCGAACGACGGGTCGAGCGCGGCGACATCGACGATCGCCGGGCGCAGGAGCGGGTGGCCAGCGCGCACGCCGGTGTCGATCAACCCGACGACGGGGCTGTCATCCGGCGGGTTAGGGATCTCGTCGGGGAGCGCGCTCACGTCCTGCAGGGCGGTCAGCTCGTCGCGTTCGAGCGCGGGCGCCGGGACGGCGTCGAGCATGCTGATCTGGTCGAGTTCTGCGATGCCGTAGGCGACGTCCCGGTCACCGCGGACGCGGGCGAGCAGCACGGCTGCGCGGGGGCCGACGTAGGACTCGATCCATTCGCCCGCAAGCGCACGCACGCGCTCGCGGACCTCGCCCAGCCAGTCCTCACGGACGCCGGCGTCGGAGTGAAACCACAGCTCGACGTCGAACTCATGGATGTCCGCGGGCGCCTGATCGAGCTCGGTCGCGAGCCGGTCACTGATCCGATCCGGCGGTTCCAGCGGCCGGAATCCGTCGATCGCGTCGAAGAACGCCTCGTGCTGCGCAGCGAGCTCCTCGTCCTGGCCTTCGGCGGCTGGCTTGTCTGGCGGACGCTCGCGGGGCCCGGCGGCGTAGTCGCCCAGCCGGCGCAGGAAGCGGTCGAGGTCGTTGCGGGCGGCGAACACGACGGCAGCGTGCTTGTCGCTCGAGTCGAGCAGCGTCAGCCCGGCGGGCCGCCACTCGTCGTCAGCGATCCGTCTGTTGAGTTCGAAGCGGAGCATCAGCTTCGGATCGAAGTCGATGGGCTGCTGGCGGCGTGCCGCAAGTGCCGCGATCGAGTCGGCGGCCTCCTGGCGCAGCTTAGTCGCGTGCTGCTGGTGCTGATAACGCGGGTTGCGCGGCACATAGCGGCTGACCTTCCGCCGCGGCGCCGGCGGCCGCTGGACCCGAGCAATCTGAAGGTGGTCAGGTACTGGCATGGGCGGCCGCCGTCCGGCGCTGGGCCGATGCGGCGGCTGCGAGGAGCTCGTCGGTATGTAGCGGCTCGTCCGGCTGGAGCAGCAGGTGACGCCGGTAGGCGTCGGTGACAACCGTGCTCACGTCCGCTTGCGTCAGCCCCCGGCAGGCGCCGGCGATACGCTCGATGTCGAGGCCTCGCTCGCGCCTGATCGCTCGGAGCTTGAGCCGCAGCAGGGACCGGATCTCATGCACGTGCGGTGGGGTGAACGCCACCACCTCGTCGAACCGCCTCCAAGCGGCTAGGTCCAGCAGCCCGGGGTGGTTGGTCGCAGCGATCAGCACGCTGGGCCCGACGAAGCCGTCGAGTTGCTGCAGGAACGCGGTCACCACGCGACGCAGCTCTCCGTGGTCAGAACCCTCGGCACGCTCCTTGCCGATCGCATCGAACTCGTCGAATAGGACCACAAAGCTCTCGCCCGCCGCCGCCGAGAAGATTGCTGCGAGGTTGCGGGCCGTGTCGCCGAGCAGCGAGGACACGACAGTGCTCAGGTTGACGATCGCCAGCGGTCGGCCCAACTCGTCGGCGACGGCCTCCGCGGTCGCCGATTTGCCCGTCCCCGGGGGACCAACGAACAGGAACGTCCGCCGGGGAGAGATACCGTGGTGCACGAGGAAGTCCTCGCGGCGAAGCTCGAGGTGGACCTCGGCGAACAAGCGCCGCGTCTCCAGCGGCAGCAGCAGATCCTCGAACCCCAGCTGCGGCTCGCGAGTGATGATCAGCTCCGAGACGACCCGCTCCTGCGGCAGTGCGCGCAGGCGCTGCGCCGCTCGTGCCGTGTCGGCGCGGCGCTGGGCGGCGGCCGGCAACAGCCGACCGTCGTCCTCCGGCGGAAGCTCGCCGGTGAGCTCGCGCAGCAGGTCTCCTTGGCCCATCCTCACCCCGCCAACACTAAGCGAAGGCCCGGCTGGCAGCGACGCCGCCTGGCGGGAAGAGCGAGGCGGTCACTGCGCAACGATCGGCCCGATCAGATCGGTCTGGATTTCGACGCCGTCGATCTGCTTTGGCAGCCGAAGCTGGGGCGCCGGGCGCACGAGGTTGACCTTCACCGCCCATCCGCCGTGGTGCCGAGTCACACCGATGCCATTGACAGCTGGCTCGCCGCGCAGACATTCGGCGAGCTGGTCCTTGACGGCGCGCGCGTGCTCGAGGTCGGCGCCCACGCTGCTCACCACAATCCACCTATCCGTAGGCGATCGAACACGACGGCCAACGGGTTGCCATAGCTCACGCCGCTTCCATGCGCGCCACCCTGGTCGCTACCGGCGAACACCAGACCGACGGCATCCCCGCTGGGCTCGTCGACGATCAGCGATCCGGAATCGCCGCCTCGGCTGAAGCCGCCGGCGTCCGGGCTTGCGATCTCGATCTGGCCATCGAACCGCATCTGTCCAGTCGAGAACCGGACGACAACGTTGTCAACCTCGATCGCGGTGACCGCGCCGCGAGTCAGCTGCGTGGTCCGGCCTCGTTTGATTACCTGTTGGACCTTCTCGATGTCGGCCAGCTGTCGGCTCGTGCTGATCGCCTCGAGCGTCGGGTCGAATTCGATCTGCTCGTCGAGAATCGCCAGTGCGGCGTCCACGTCATTCACGCTGCTCGGATCGAGCGCGACGAAGCGCTCAAGCGTGCCGATCCGGTCGGCCCCCGCCTTGCCCCCATCGAAGACACCAGGCTGCAGGATCTCATCGCCGGTTGAGCCCCGGTTCTCGTCAGCCAACACATGGTTGTTGGAGAGGATGCGAGGCTGGTCGGAGCCGTCAACGCGCACGAACGCCCCAAGCGTGCCGGCTGTGATCGCGTAGTGGCCGATCGATGTTCCGGGGCGCGCCGGACGGACCCGGGCCGACTCCCCTGAGGAGGCCTCCAGTTTGGTCAGCTCGCCGATGTACTGGACGTCGACCTCGCCGTGAGCGGACTTCTCGATCGCTGCCAGCTTGCTGCTGCCGATCAGGTCGCGGTGCTGGATGCGGACGGCCAGCCGGTAGTCGCCGAGGCGACTCCCAGCGCCGACCCCGAGCGCGATTCCGGGCTGGATCCGGGCGACGTCAACCATCCGTTCAGCGGGCACACTGACAGCCGGAACCTGCTGGGCCTGCAGTCCCTGCAGGGGGGCCAGAGGCTCGTAGAGCTCACGCTTCAGATCGCGGACAGAAGACAGCTGCATCGTCCCATTCTCGCGCACCTCGAGGCGTTGAACCGCGGCTTTCGGCCGATGGCTGAAGGGCTCGTTCCGATGGGTCGCTGCGGCTCGGCCAGCAGGGGTTCGGGAGTGCTCGGATGGGTTCGAAGCGGCTCGCGTCGGTTGTCGGAGAACAGGCGTCACGCAGGCGTGAGGCGACGGCGCCGCTGATAACTGCTGCTCGTCCGCCAGTCCCGCCGACAACGAGCGCAATGGCGACGGTCGGTCCCCCGACCCGACGGTGCTAGCCGCGTTGCGCGGTCATCGCTCGACCGGGGCGCAGTACCGCTGTTTCGCGGCGACGGCGCCGTTGGGGCCGGGAAATCCGAATCTCCACGGCCCGGACGGCACTCCGACTCACTCCCCGGATTGGAAGGCTCGGATGTCGGAAGACGTGGCGCGACGCCCGGCCGACCTCGGGCCCGGCGGCGGACGCTGGCGGACCCGCCTTCCCGGGCGCGCGGCGCCGCGGTAGTCCGTGATCGGATGCAATGCCCGGGACAGCGCGCCGATGAGCTCATTGCGCAGCTTGTAGACCCCGCGGTCGGTGCGGACCAGCAGACCCTCCCGCGCCATCAGCGCGGTCATGTCGGTGATGCGCTTGAGCTGCTCTTGGTCGTCGGCGTCGATCCACCGGTGCATCGCCGCAACGTCGAAGATGCGCGCGATGGGCCACTCACCGGCGGGCTCCGCCCGGATCGCGAAGAGGATCAACTGCCGCGTAGTGGGGCTGCGCGTGAACCCGTTCGGCACGAGTCGGCGGATCTCCATATCGGCGAGCTCCTCGGCCTGCTCAGCCACTGCTCCCGCGGGATCGAACATCGCCAGGCCGTCCCGCCACCATTGCAGCTCCCGGACGGCCTCGTCTAACTCGAGTTGCGCGGCATCGCGGCGCTGCTTCGCGCGCTCGATGTTCTCGCGAATCGTCTGCGGATTGGCGCCTATCGAGGCCATGAGCGGAACCGTAGCACAACACGATCTGTAAGCGCCGTTCGTCACCGGTAAGTTTGCGTGGCAACCTAAGCAAACTGTTGATTCCTGTCTCAGCAGGCGCCGGCTGTCGGTGTTGCGATCGACCGCGCGCAGGCATCCGGCGGCGATTGCATTCGTCATCCGACGATGCGCTGCAGCGACTATGCCTTTGGCGAACGGAGCGCGCGTCGGACGACCCTACGGTGACGAGTGGTTTGAGTACGAACGAGTCGCCAGGTCGCCCGCCGGGCAGACGACTTCCTCGGCGACGGAGCGCTGACGCTCGGGCCTCAGAACAGGGATGGACGGAGGCGGCGACCAGCAGTGCCCCGCCGAGCGGCCGGGAGCAGCCGCATCTCACCACAATCACCGTGCCGATGCCCCGGGCGGTCGACGTGGAGCGAGCGCGGGCTCAGGCGGCGAAGGCGTGCTGGGCGGCGAGCTTCTCGCGGGCGCGGCGCTGCGCGAGCATGACGGTTTTGCGCGACCAGCCGAGCTCGGCGGCGAGCTCGCGTTGCGATTTGTCGTTGAGCATCCCGGCGAGCGCCTGGCGCTCGCACGTTGTCATCGTCTGGCGTGCCGCGACTATGGCGTCGAGCTGCTCGCGCGCGATCACGATCCTCAGCGGGTCAGCATCGGTGCTGGTCGACGGGAGCTGCTCGCCGAGCGGAGCATTGAACTGGCTCTCGCCGGGTTCGCGTACTCCGGCTGCTGACACCGTGTTCTCGAGCAGCTTCAGCGTCGCTTTGGCGCGCGGCTCGTGGACGTCCAGCGAGCGGGCGCGGGAGAGGAGCTGGTGCTTGCGCGCGCCGGCCGCGTCCAATGCCTTGAGCGCCTGGTTGCGGACGCATAGTGCAGCGAAGGCGCGGAACGGTCCGCGTGCGGGCTGCCAGGCGCGGATTGCCTGCAGCAGGCCGAGCCGTGCCTCCTGCGCGACGTCAGCGCGCTCGCAGCCGCACGGCAAGCGCAGGGAGGCGACGATGGCGCCGATCAGCGGCTCGTAGCAATGCATCAGCTCCTCCACCGCGGGATGGTGGTCGTTGTTGGCTGCCAACAGCAGGGCACGTTCGTTTACCGAGGCCGTGCCTCGAGGACGGGAAGTAGACATGCCCGGGCAGGATCCGCACGGCACTAGGGATTTTTCGAAAGCTCTGGGACGCCGGCGCCCTCCGCGTGGCCAGCGCACCCGAAAACGGCAAGCGTATCCGCGAGTTCGAGTGCGCCAAGCGCGGCAGAGCACGCCCCGATTCATCGCCGTCGGCGGCCCTAGCTGCGCGGCACCGGACGTTGCACGGTCCGGAACGGGACCAGCGGCACCTCGGGCCGGTACTCGATCTGTGACCCGCGAGAACCGAGGAGACGCCGAGATTGCCCGAACCGCCGATACCAACCCCGAGGCGAGACCGCCCAGTGTCGCGGAACCTGTTCGTCGAGGCGGACCCCGATCTCGACACCTTGGCGCAGTCGCAGGCGGGTGAGCCGGCGCGGACCGATGGTGCGCGTCGCCGCGGTCGCGGGCTCGTAGTCCTCGTCGACCACGACCGATCGCCCCACAGTGCGCGAGCGCACGCTTCCGAGCGCTTCACCCGCCCGAACGGCAACACCGCGCGTTGGCGGACCGCAGCGTGCCGCGCCATCGGACATGCCGACGCGGCCGCCGGACAGCTGCTCCGCGGCCTCGCGACCAGGCCTTACCGCGCACTGCTCACGATCGTCACGCTCACCCTGCTTCTGTTCGCGTTCAGCTGGTTGGTGGTCGCCGTCCGCGACACATTCACGGCGCGGCGAGCGGCCAACGGGCGAGTTGCTCGTGACGCCATCACGATCAGACACCAGCAGGCGAGGATCGGGGCTCTCACCACTGAGCTCCGCATGGTCGCGCGGACCGCGCGCCAGTCGCTGACGAGCGTGGCACCCGCGAGGCCGCTGGACGCCGGTCCCCGCCCAACGACGCCCACCCCACCGACGGCCCGCGGCTACCACCGTCATCGCTGATCGCCATGTCGCTACAGCCAGAGCCACAGCAATCACCCGCGGCCATGCGTGCCCCCGCGGTCGCGTTGATCGTTCGCCACCCCGAGGGAAGCATCCGCGTCAGCACACCAACCGACGTACCGCTGCGCGAGCTGCTGCCCGACCTGCTGGAGCTCGCCGGGCTACCCGACCACGATGGCTGGGGGCTCGCTCCGGTCGGCGGGGATCCCTACCCGCGCGAGCCGACTCTGGCGGAGCTCGGTGTTGTTGACGGCGGGCTGCTGGCCCTGTGCGAGCTGGCAGGCCGCGGGTCGGCCGACCGCGAGAGCGCGACGACGCAGCGCATGATCCCGTCGACGCGCGGCTCTAACGAGCAGCCTGGCGGGCGTCCGCTCAGCGATCGCAGCGCCCGCCTGCTGCCGTTGAGACTCTCGATCCCGGCCCGCTGCCTGACCGTGGTGGGAGCGCTGGCTCGCGGCGACCGAGGGGAGCGTCACGACGACGACCGCGCATTCGGGGTCCTTCGCCCGGCAGAGTTCACGCGTCCCGCCCGTCTCTCACCGCTCGCTCGGGCCCGCGAGGCGTGGGCGCAGAGCGACTACCGTGGGCGGCTCGAGCAGGCGATCGCGGCTCCACGCCTACTGCGGTGCGTGACGATCGCGGTGGTCTCGCCCAAGGGAGGCGTCGGCAAGACAACCACGACGGCACTGCTGGGTTCGCTGCTGGCGTTCCTGCGGCGCGACCGAGTGATCGCGGTCGAGACCAACCCGGACTGGGGTTCGCTCGGCCGGCGGCTGGTACCCGACCACCCTGTCTTCATCGACGAACTGCTCGCCGGCGCGCTGAGTGATCCCGACATCTCCCCGGCGCGGCTCGACGCGCAGCTCGGGCGGGGCCCGGACGGGCTGATGGTCGCGCCCGCCCCCACCGATCCCGACCGCGCCGCCAACCTCGACGAGAGCGCATACCGCACCCTGTTCGCCCGGCTCTCAGGGCTCGTCGGCATGCTCGTGCTCGACTGCGGCACGGGTCTCGATGACCCGCCCGCGCGGGCCGCGCTCGCCTGCGCGGACCAGCTGGTCGTCGTCTGCGACGACCAGCCCGACACCGCGAGCATCGTGGCGGAGGCCGCCACCTGGCTCCGGCACGCCGGACCGCCGCTCCTGTTGGTGGTCAACAATCTCCGGCGCGGCTCGCGGATCGACCTCCCAGCGCTCGAGCGCGCCACCGACTTCGCGCACGGCCTCGCGGTCGTCCCCAGAGACGAGAGCGGCGCCGGTCAACTGCACAACAGCCAGTTCACATGGACGCATGCTCGAGAGGGGTGGCAGATCCCGATCCGGGAGCTCGCGGCCCTGCTCGCAGCTGATTGGCAAAGACTCGAGATCGCGCGGTGACCACGCATTGCCGTCGTGGGTGCTCAGCGTGGACGACCTCGATCCTCCAGCGCGCTCGCCGCGCCCGCCTTTCGGCCACCGAGCAGCGAGCGGGCGTGCCAAGGACGGAAATACCGTCCGCGGCCAGCATCAGCCACGGCGGTGGCGCCTTGTGGCGAGCTACGGTGTCAGCCGTGCGCCGTCCCTCCCCCAAGCAGGTGGCCGTCAGCGCGCACGCCGTCGAGCAATACCGCGACCGCGTCAAGCCCGGACTCGACTCCGACGGCGCCCGCGCCGAGCTCGAGCAGCTCTGCGCGCTTGGCCTCATCCAGGGGGATGCGCCGGGCTGGGTCAACCCCGCGAGACCGGCCGCCTACTACCTGCTGCTCGGCGATCAGATCGTGCTGCCCCTCGCCCCGCAGGCAGAGGCCTGGGTCGCGACGACATGCGTCGCGCAGCGCACCCTGACCCCCACGCGCCGCTCGGCGAAGTCCGCGCGCAAGGCCTCGCTCGCCGCCCGCAAGCGCGCCCTGCGCCGGACCAGGCGCTGAACCACGATGCCGATCGCCGCGCACACCACCGGCGGGCACTCAACGCTCGACCTCGTGCTCGGGATCGCGATCCTGCTCTGGTCGCTTGCCGGCGTCACTGCCCTGCTCACCTGGCTGACACGACTCCCGCGGCGGTGCCGGAAGCGGACGGCGGACCGCGGCGGGCGTCACGGCAGGTTCGGTCGCCTGCGCGTCGGTGACGATGCCGGTCCAAGTCGGGCCGAGCCCGCCGGCGCGACTATGACCGCGGTCGAGCACGACACAATCTGCGAGAGCGACCCAGGACCCGGAGTTGGCATGACGACCCGGCCTGCTGAGCACGATGGCCGGGCCATCGCGGCAAGACGGCCGTCCGTCCCAGGGCCGCGGTGCTCGCCCGAGACGTTCGAGCCGCTCGCCCGGAGCCTCGATACCAGCCACCGGCTCGCGATCGCCGAGGCACGAGTCGCTGAAACGCTTGGCACGCTGCCGTCCGACCGATGGCTACTCCAGCGCTACGCGCTGATTGCCGGGCACCGGATCCCGTTCTTGGTGCTCGGCGAGACCGGCGTGTTCATCATCTGCGCCGTGACCGGACCGCCGGCGTGGGACGAGCTTCGTCTGCCCGCTGAGGTCGCCGAGCAGCACATCGTGCCGACGCTGCCCGGATATACGGGTCCGATGCGCGTCGGACTGTGCCGCGCTCTCGCCACCTCGGCGATCGAGCCGCGCTGGTGGTGCCGCCCCGGCGAAGCGGGCGCCTGGATGATGGGACTGGAATCGCTGATCGCGTGGATAGAGCACTTCGGCACCCACCACGGCCTCGGCATCACCGACCTCAGACGCCTGCGCGAGCTCGCGGCTCCGAAGCCCGGTCCCGTCGCACGGGCGCCGGACGTCGTCCCCGACCTCGGCTGAGCGGCTAAGGCTCGGTAGGCGAGGCTATGGGGAGAGCGACCCGTCCCGGTTGCTCGCGTTCCGAGGGTTTGGGAGGGTCCCTAGCTGGCTTGCCGATCCGCGTCGGGCTCCGGCTCGGCTGCAGCGGGGAGGGCGATCGCGTCGGCGATCTGTCGGGTGTGCGCCGACAGTTGGGAGAACGCGTCGGCGATCGCTCGGATGCTCTCGCCCTCCAGCGCGACCCCGAGCTGCTTGACGGCCCGATCGAACTTCACCCACAGGGCGCGCGGGCCCGCGCGACCGCTTTCCTCCTCGACCTCATAAGCGAGCCGGATGTTCCTCGCCCCCGGCCGAGGGTTCCATTTCACGTTCGCGAGATCGGACAGCAGCAGCGCGCGGCTTTCATGCTCTGCCGCGTCGGCGAGCTCGCGCAGCCGGTCGGCGTAGGGCCTCAGGCCGCGGACCGCCGCGGCCCACCGCTCGTCCGCCCGGCGCAGCTGCTCGTTGGCGGTCTGCGTGGAGATCAGCGGCTCGGTCACCGAGCCCCCTTGATCGGTTCGGTCGACCGCGCCAGGTACAGCCCCGCGTCCTCGGGCACCTCGCTCCAATCCGCCGGCAACTCCGCGCGCGCGGGCCGCGGCGTCGCTCGCGGGCGTTTCGGATGCCCGAGTTTCGGCTGCTCGGCGAGCATCTGCTCCAGATCCCCGCGGCGCACCATCCACCTGCGGCCGACGCGGTCGGCGGGGAGTCGATCCTCGCTGACCCAGAGGCGGATCGTCGAGGAGTTCAAGCCGAGCAGGCGCGCGACCTGCGGCAATGTCAGCTGCTCATCCGGATCAGCCATCGCGAGAGCAGTCTAGCGCTAAATGATGGTGGTAGAGTTCCGGTTGGGATGGCGGTGGTGGGAGACAACCGCGGAGTAAGGGACAGATCAGTCGCTCAGCGTCCCGACGGGTCCTGGTCGTTCGAGGACGCTCGCAGACGCCGCGATCAACGCCAAGGCACAGGGACCGCGCTCGGCCCGCCCATGACCGACGACCCGGAGGAAGACCTCTCCGCGCTCGCGCTCAGCCTCGCCGACAACCTCACCATCGACGGCACGCCGCTCTCCGAACTGGAGACCGGCCAGAAACGCGACGGCAGGGACGCCCTCGGCCTGCCGGCTGGCAACGCTCCGACCGCCGAGGAGATCATGCGCGCGCTCGAGACCGAGCAGCACGCAGCAGCACCCACCAGCACCAACGGCACCCAAGTTCACTTGGCGCCCCAACCCAGCACATGGCGGGGTGCACACGGTCCTTGGCTGCACTGGGCTCCGGCCTGGCTGATCGCCTGCATCGTCAGCGCCGGCGTCGTCACCGCGCTCGTGGTCCACCTGGCCTCCGGCACCGGTACGACCGCTCCACGGCGCCCAGGCCACGCCCTCGCCACTGACACAGCAGCCATGACCGCGAGCCTCAGCGCCGCGACAGCCAGATTCCTCGCCGTGGAACACGCCGCGGATCGCAACCTAGGTCCGGCACGATCGCAGAGGACTCGCGCCGCGCGGCAGTCGCGCCACCGACAACCATCCCTCCACACCCTGGCACGCCGTGGATCCTCCTCGTCGAGCACGACCACATCATCGACCAGCGGCACAGCCGAAGCGGTCGATACCGCGCAACAGTCAAGGCCCTCAAGCTCCACCCCGTCCTCGGGCTCCGCGTCGTCAGGATCAGGTCAAGCCTCTCCCGCGCCGCAGCCGCACACCTCGCCGAGCTCGAACTCGGGCTCGAGCTCCTCCACCCCATCGAAAGCCACCCTCCGCTCACTCGTCACAGGAGCCGGCACCTGCAGCTGCCAGTAGGCCGCACACGCCCAACGCCCACAGGAAGGTAGGAAGCACGTGAAGACCCCCGACACGAAGGCAACCGGCCTAGCGACGGCGATGCGGCACCTGCACGGCGTCGGGCGACACCTCCGCTCGAACGCAGTGGCCTACCTTGCACTGGTCGTCGCAGTCGGCAGCGGTGGCAGCTACGCGCTCGCGGCGACCGCGAACAACGGCACGATCGCCGTTTGCGTCGACAAAGGCAGCGGAGTCATGCACCTCGCCAAGCACCCGCGCTGCGGGCGTGGACAGAGCCGCGTCGGGCTGAGCGCGGCGCTCGACCGCCCTACCGGGCGAGCCTGGGCGGCAGTGGAACAGGACGGAGCGATAGCCGAGGGTTCAGGTCTTGCCATCACGCACGCGGGCGTTGGCACGTACAAGGTCACTGTCATCGCCGCGAGCTGCCGGTTTGCCGACACCAACGCACCTGTGGTCAGCGTTGATGACGCCCAGCCGCCGGGGGGCTTCGGCGCGGGCGCGTTTCCGGTCGCATGGACAGAGGGCTTTGGTACTGGGTTCGAAGCCTTCATGATCCACACCGGCGTGGTCGTGAACGGCGAGTTCCAGCCCAAGGACGAGACGTTCAACCTCGCCGACTCGTGCGGCGGCCCATCCGGCACTTAAGAGAGGAGCAGCCGATGCGTAGGCACGTAACGCTCACGCTCTCAGCATTGGCCGCATTGGCAGCGGGAGTATGCGCCGCGCCCGCGGCAGCGCGTGCCGCAATGCCGCTGCAAAACACGATCGTGATCAACCCCTCGAGCGGCTGTGGCCTGCTGACGGCGTATACGGCTGGAACCGGTCTGCCGGCCTGGTCGGGTCCTGCCCCGTCTTGTGGAACGGGGGCGTTCACGTTGGCGTTCAACCAGGGCAACACGCCCCCGTCGGGGACGCTCTCGCGGGGTGTTGGGACGGCGGGGAGCGCTCTGTTGCAGGCTTGGCGCCTAACCGGGGTACCCGACGGGGCGAGGATGGGGTACCAGATCAGCGCCCCGCCAGGGATCACAATCGACAAGGTCGACTATGACGACAGCCAGTTGCAGAACATCGCGGACGGGCGCGGGTGGACTGGGTTCACGTACTGGAACGGAGGCACTGCACCCGTGCATCTGAACGGGACTGCGGTCGACGCCGCGGCCTCCGGACCCTCGCTGGACACTAGTTTGAACACGTCGTACTGGGGGATTGAGCTGCGATGCGTCCAGTCTGTGTGCTCATGGCCGGGCCTGATCCAACTCGATCAGATCACGGTGTACGCGAGCGAGGCGCAGGGGCCGAGCATCACGCCTGTTGGTGACCCCGGCAGCTTGTGGGCCCAGACCGGGCACTGGATCTGGAACCCCGCGGGCGATTCATGGGCACTTCCCGTCCTCGCGGACGATGCGTCGGGCCTCTGTAGCCTGAGCCTCCAGCCTGGGACAGGCGCACCAATCGCTGACTCATCGCTGCCTGCGGCGAACAATTCCAGCTGGCAGGAGTGCCAGCAGCCGGTCAACTGGACCGCGGCGTTGGACACGCGCGACTACGTCAACGGCGCAGGCCAGCTGCCCCTGACTCTCCAGGCGACCAACGCTGCGGGACCGCCAACACAGGCATCGACGTCAGAGACGCTCTACGTCGACAACGACCCAGTGAGCGTGTCGCTCAGTACGCCAAACGACCCCAACTCAACCGTTTGGGTAAATCACGCGGTCACGGTCGACGCCACGCCCAGCACCGGCCCGTCCGGTCTTGGCGGAATGACCTGCACTGATGGTGGCGCGGCGCAAAGCTATCCCGCCGGTGGGTTGACGGTCAACGGCGACGGGGTGAGAACTGTCTCCTGCACCGCCTGGAACAACGCCATCGACCCGCAGGGTAACTACAACTCGGGCACCAGTTCGGTGACGGTTCACATCGACGAGGCTCCACCGGTGTTGAGCCTGCAGCCGGTGAACCCCAACGACCCGACAGCCGTCCTCGCCGACACGAGCGACAGCGAGTCGGGCGTGGCCGACGGATCGGTCGAGATGGCTCCGGCCGGGACCGGCAGCTGGACGAGTCTGCCCACCACGTTCACGGGAAGCCAGCTGCTGGCGCACTTCAACGACGCCGGTTTGGATGGCGATTACTCGTTCAAGGTCACGTCCTGCGACAACGTCGGAAACTGTGCCTCAACGACTCGGACGCTGATGCTGCCGGCCCGGGCAGCGGCGATTTCCCGCGTAAGCGTGGAGACGATGCCGACGTCGCGCTGCAGTGGGGCGCCGGCCAAGAGCGTCGCGGCGGCCGCGCGCGTACGAGCCGCTTCCCAGGGCCTGAGCATCGTTCTGCACCGTGGACAGTCCCTTCTGAGAGTTGCGCGCGACGACACGTTCCGGCCGGCTCCGACCCCGGCGCTAGCGTCCATCTCGGCGGGGAACGTCTTCGCCACCGCCTCCGCCGCCGACCTGCTCGGACGGTCACGCCATGACCCGCGCGCCGTGAGCACGGCACTGACGAGGCGAAGCCACAGAGCCGCGGCGCACCCCGGGCGCAGCTGCAACCGCTCTGCGCCGTCCGCTACGACCCAGGCGAGCGTCGGCTATGGGCAACCCGTGGCCCTTCATGGCGTGCTAACGAGCAGCGCTGGCTTGCCGATCCCAAGCCAGCCCGTCGCGATCCTCACCGCTCCGGATAACGGCTCGAACGCGTTCACCCAAGCCGCAACTGTGACCACGGGCCCAGATGGCACCTGGACCGCGACCCTACCCCCCGGCCCCTCGCGGATCGTCCAGGCCTCCTATCCGGGCTCGCCAACAATCCTGCCCGCCACCGGGTCCGCGACGGTCATCACACCCGCGACGATCGAGCTGACGAGAGTCACGCCAGACCGGACCCCGTGGGGCAGCACGGTCAGAATCACCGGGCGGGTGCTGGGCGGGTACATCCCAGCGAGTAGCAAGCTGCTGCGGCTTGACCTCGGGATCGTAGGTATCCCTGGCCTGAGCAAGATCCAGGGGATCCCGAACATCGCTCCCGACGGGACATTTACTACCACATACAAGTTCGGTCGCTACCAGGGCGTGGTGCGCTTCTGGCTCCAGGTCTCCAGCCTGGCCGAGGCCGATTTTCCCTTCTCCCCCTCGCATTCCAGGCGGTTGATCGTGACCGTAGGCGTCCCCGCGCGGCGGACCACCACCACCCACGTGCATCACCGACGAGCGCACCACGGGCATCGGCGCTCCGCAGTCAATCGAGGCCTCGCGCGCCGCGAGAAGCACCCTCAGGTGCATCGCAGCGGCCCTGCGCGACGGAGGTGACGGCCTCAGGATCCGCCGCGAGGATCACGAGCAGTAGCGGCGCGAGCGTCCCGCTAGTAGTCGCTCCGACAATGATCTGACCCTGTCGTCACGCCCGACTCACACACCTCGGAGGAGCTCGCCGCGGGCGAGGCGAAACACGCGCGCAGTTCGCAGTGGCCACGGCCGGCGCTGTCGCACCCGTCAGCGGTTGCGCTCATTGCGACGAGCAGGGCTGAGACAGGCTCAGAATGCGGGACCTGCTTCATGCGTTCTGCGTTTCGCGGGCCGGCGCGCGGCAATCGTTAGCGCGGCGACAGCACTCGCCGCCGTCCGCGCTGACGCCTGCTCCGTCGTCAGGGGATCAGCAACGCGGACCCGGAGAGAAGACCTGAGCGATCATCCCAACGAGTCGAGCCTGAGGCTCAAGGCCCGCCAGAAGTCGTCCCGAAAGCAACCCGTAGTCACGGCGAACATTCCGACAGCTCGATGAGTCTGTCCACGAGTCGCCGCAACTCAGGTGTCACATTTCGCCGGCGGACCATCTCATCGCCGAGTTCGCGAAAGAGGGACGGGTCGAGCACATCGATTCGCCATCTCTCCTTGTACGTTTGTTTCCAGCGGGGGCCCGCCAGCGCGCGAGCGTCTTTGTGCCCTGGAAAGTGATACCGCTCGCTGAGGACCTCGGCATCGACGAGATCGAAGATGTCGGGGACACCGATTCCGATCGGCGCCGGAATGCGATCCAACCGGAGCCCACGATCGATCACGCGGGCGAGCTCCCGGCGCTCGGTACTCCCCTCTCCCTTGGCTTCCATCGCTTTACGACGCGCGCTAGCGTCCCGTAGCCAAAGATCGATCTCGGTCTCGATCAGCTTGTCAACGACGATCGCCGTGGGCGCTGCCGTAAGACGAAGGATCATTTCGGAGTCGACGACTCCCTTGTGCTCGGCACGCGCAACCCCACCAATCGGAATGACGAGCACGCCGTGCTGGCGCAGCTCCGCACCTGCGACCGCGTGAAGAAGCACTCGGTCAGTCTCCCCCTCGACAAAGACCACGAGGCCAATCGTGCTAAGTAGCTCGCCGCGATCGAAGCCCATGTCGGCCGCGATACTTGTAAACGCGTCGATGTCATGGGGCGTGAACGTGTCGGACTGCAACCACGGAACATCTCGTATGTACGTGTATGCGGCCTCTGGATCGCCCCTGAGGAAATGCGGCGAGTGAGTTGCAAGAAGCCACTGCGACCCAACCTCGTCGCGTCGATTGAGCAGCCATCGTGCTGCGACACGCTGAAGGCGAGGATGTAGGTGCTGCTCAGGCTCGTCAATGACATACAAACGGGATCTTGACGGGTTCCGTGGGAGATCCCAGGCACCGTCGAGTTCGTCGCTCGACGACTCGAGAAATTGCTGTACCTGGTCCGGGGGTGCTGCTTCCAAGGTGGCTAGAGCTTCGAGCAGCGCGAGCTGTACCCAAAGCTTGTAGCCGTCGGGCATGGCAGCAACGGGCGCCGTGTACGACCCGTCTGCGGTCGATGTGAGCAAATTCAATTCGGGTCCTGCAGGCCCCCAACGGAGAATCGGCTCGATCCTAACGGACAAGCGATACCGTTCGGATACGAACGGTGGGGCGATTCGTGTCGCGAGAGCGCTGACGAGCTCCGCCATTCGGAGCATCAGCGGGCTTACCGTGGGACGCTGATCTTCGGGGTCCTCGACCCACGCGAGCTTGCCCAACTCGGCTTCAAGCCGCGCGTCCGACACAGGCTGATTCTCCATCTCGAAGGCTAGGTCGAGAGACAGCGCTTCAACGTCGAGCCAAGTGAGGGCCCGTCTCAGGATCGCGGCCTTTACTCGGCGCCGAACGGCCGAAAGCTCGTCGGGTACGTTAATCACTAGCGGCAACGATGCACGCGCGGCGCGTGCGTGCCCGAGGTTGATCGTGACGGAATCGGACTCGGTGAGCTGAGCTCGATCCGATGCCGGGGTAACGGAGGAGCACCAGAGCGTGGAAATTCCAGACACGTAGACGAAAGGTGAGTGCCACAGCGCCGCGGCCGATTCCACGGGGATCGATCTAACTTGAGCCAGTCTGCCGACATCCTCGACAGGACCCGGCGGTGAGGAACTTGGTGCTTTCGGCGCCGAGGCGCCGGCGGCTGCAATCCGCCTTAGGTTCTCGATCTCCTGGTCCGGCACACGAAGGAAGACGTCCACCGTTTCCCCGATCGGCCACCAAGGATCGTCATCCTGCTGAAGTGCCTCGACGATCGTTCTTAGGAGCGTTGATTTCCCGGCACCGTTCGGTCCCATCAGAATCGACGTCGCAGCGATCGGGATGAATACTCCACTCGCGGACCCGGGCGGATATACGACGAGCGCAACGACATGCGCTCCGCCCGGGAGATCAAACGCCTGTACCACGGGTGTCATTTCTGGTTTGGATTCGGCCGCTCGTGGATCGGGCGGCGCTTCGTTTGCCCGTGAAGGCGATAGCCTTCACGGGCAAGCGTAACGCCACGGCTTCGAGGAATTGTCGGAAATCCCGACGGGCCCGGGCTGGCGGGGAATTGCCGGCGCTCCTTGCATATGCCCCGCTTGTCGTGCCGCGGGTCCGGTTCGTCCGACCGAGGCAGGACAGGGCGCGTCGGCCACTCATACGACTCCGGGCCGTTTGGCCCTACTGGTCGGTGTCGGCCGCTTTCTCAAGTGACGGCGTGGCGGTGGGGGCGTGGATGCTTGGCGACGACGCGGCGCTCGCGGAATCGGCGCGGGGCGAGCCCCGCGGCCTACGCATCCGCCGGCGGCATCACCCATCAGGGAAGGGTCGTGCACGGGAGCGGCCTCGGCCGGCCTCCATAATGCGAACGACCCGTGTCGCTCCATCCAGTGCTTCTGAAGAATGTCGTCCGTATCACCACGGCAGGCGATCTCCTGGGTTCCGGCTCGATCGTCAGCGTGCGCAGCGAATCCGGCTCAGCCCAGCAATGGCCGTATCTCGTGACCGCTCACCACGTCGTGCGCAGCCAGGTTTTGAGCGAGGTCGACGTCCCGGATCCTGCGAGCGACGAACTCCAGAGAGGTATCTCGGTGGATGCGGATCAGTGGCGCCAGCCGATTCCCGACGTTGATCTGGCGGTGGCACCGTTCCCGCATGAGCAGGTAACACGCTGGCAGGCGTTCTCGCTGGAGACCCAGTTCATCGACGATGATGCTGTTGTTCCGCTCGGGGGAACCGTCCACTACCTCGGCATCTTTGCCCCGCCAGACGTGCCAATGGCGCGCACGGGCAGCCTCGGCGCTTACGACGTATTGGTCGAGATGGTCGAGAACGGCCGGCGATATCGCTACCACGGGGACCTTCTCGATTGCCGCTCGTATATCGGCTTCAGCGGATCGCCGTGCCTGGGGACCCTCGGGTATGCGGTGCTCAATCGCCCTGCCGTAGTCCCCAGCGAGGTGCCCCCAAACCCCGATGGCAGCCCGCCACTACTGGTACACACCGCCAACCTCGCGAGCGTCTGCGGCATCTTGACGTCTCACTACTCAGATGCGAACAATGAGGACGCTGCCGGCATAGTCAGCAGGTACGGCGTGTGTGTGATGCTTCCCGCGCACTACATCCGGGCGGCGCTCTCCGACGACACGGCTCTGGCTAAGCGCCGCCGGTGGGACGCAGACGCGACTTGCGAGTAGAGGCAGACGATCGCTCTCGGGCCCGATGCGAGTGGTGACCGAGACGACTAAGACGTTGCGATCGAGCTCCGCGCTTGCCAGGGCAGAGCAGATCCTCGCGCCGACACGCCGACACTAACTGAGCAACCCGATTGGGACGCTCGGTCGATCAGGTGCCCGCGATGGCGGTCCGGTTCTCCTCCTCGGGTCGGCGCGGAGGACGGTGACGCACTGTGCCTGTCCGATCAACCCAGATGAAGTGCCCCGGTTTGACTTGGTTGAACTTAGCCCCGGTCACAAGCCGGCCGCGGAGTTCGCACGCATCCACGTCTTGGCTCTTGGCGGGTACCTCATACTCGGGATTGTTGCTGTGGTCCCACGTCGCGAGTCGATCGATCTCGACGGCACCGGCGACGTAGCGACGGCCCAGCGGCCCAGCGATGCCGGCCACAACAGCCGGAACCTCGTCAGGTTCTGCCTCCCAATGCTCCACCAGCGTCCTGAGCCACCACCAGCGAACCGTATTCTCAAAGACGGTTGGGTCGTCGGGATGTGCAGGATCGAACTTCCGACGTTCCTCATCGTCTTTGAAGGCACCGCCGGATGCGAGGCGGACGAGGAGGATGCCACCGTCGCGCGCGAGGCCGACATTTACCCCGAGGTCTTCGATAGACAGCGCCGGGAGTGTTAGCCGGTCTGCCAGTTCGACTGGCACGCCCAACGGCGCGAACCGCGGGCCGTTTCCCGGCGCTTGATTAGCTAGGCGGGGAACCGCCTGGACCTCGAGAACCGAGATCAATGCCGCCTCAACCGCGCTCGCAACCGCCTCGTCTTGGTACGGTCCGGCCGCTTCGACCGAGAAGCGTCCGGATTCGATGATCGCACTGAGCCCGGGGTTGTGCGTCCCGTCGACGTGCGCTTCTGCCCTTGCCAGCCGCTCACCGCGTCCGACATATACGACCCGCTGGGCACTGTCGCGGTAAACGTATACGTACTGCATTTGGGTCATGGGGCCCTCCGCTACGGGATGGGCACCGACTGCTTCGAGTCGGCGACGGCAACCTATTTGCCGCAAAGTCATTTTAGGCCAATGGCGCCGCATCAGCGGCGCGCGGCTCTGTAGGCGGAACGTCGCGCGCGAGAAACTTGACTAAGCGAGCGTGCTCGAGCTCGGCCCCGGTGGCGGGCGTGCCGTGCAGCATCAGTTCGACGAAGCGGCTGGCCATGTCGTCGGCACGACTTTCCGCGATGCGTGGGCCGCCGAGCTCTATGACTTGACCCGAGCACGTCGCCGGCGGACGGCGTCAATCTGTACGAGGCTAGGTCAATCGCCCTGCTTCGGGCCTCGCTAACCGTACGATCGCTGATGCTCCCGGACGCTGGCGTCCGGGTACCTAATGGTGACATTCCAGGCGCCACCCCAGGTCCCGCCGGCTTGTGCTCTGCCACCACGCGGGCCGTTGTCCCGGCCCAGACCCGGTTTCACGTCCGAACGTGCCTCTCGGCGCGGCCGCCCTGCGGTCTCCTTATGCGCGGAAACCGCGCGTGCCGCCGCGGGGTACTGGAAACGTAGATCTCGAATTAGTAACCCGTCCGGTACGCCGAGGGGAGACCGGCGAGTCACGAGCCATTTCCTGGAGGCTCGGCTTGGGGTGTGTGCCGGTCGGGCTCATCAAGCGGGGCGAGGAGCGTGAGCATCCCGGCGAGCCTTGCGCGAGGTCAATCTAGCGCTAGTCTGCTATGATGTTGCCAGGTCGGTGTAGTTGATTCGGTAGGCACGAGGAGCATCGTTGGATCATCACGCTCGGGAGCAGGCACACGAGGGACGCGGAGGCCCGGCTGTAGACGATCCTCCACGGTCGGGCTGCTCGCGGTGCGCGGACGGCGGGACATGCCGGTCCTGCGCGCAGCGGCGAAAGCACGCCTGGCGGTTGGTCGAGGAGCGCGGGCTGAGCCTCGAGCTGGCGGCGGCCCGGATGCGGCTGACGCCGGCGCAGGTGCGGCTGTTGGTGTTGAGGGAGCGCGACCATCGGGATCTCCAGCGCTTCAAGCTGGATCTGATCCCAACCGAGCGCGTGCGCGAACTGATCGACCGCGAGCTCGAGCGCGACCCGTTTCTGTCGCGGGCGGAGTTGGCGGTGTGGATGGACATGCCACAGATCGAACTCGACCGACGGGTTGGGTATGCGCCGGGTAGGGACGGGCGCCGACAGCGGCGGATTGGGATCGAGTTGGCGAGCAGGATCGTGATCGCGCTTGGGCGCGCACCGATGGACCTCGACGGCTGCTGACCCGCTCCGCGCCAGTTGCCGGCCCGTCGGCCGCAGATCATCTGGCGCGGTCTGAGGCCGGCGGCCGATAGAAACGCGGGTCGCGGTCGAGCCGGGACGGATGAGGGGTTGCCGCCCGGCGGGGAGCCACGTATCCGCGAGCCCGGTACCTAGCTGACGAAGAGGCCTTCTGCGGCCACCTACTCGATCAGCAAGGAGGTAGCTGCGTTGCAGCTCATCAATCGAATCACCCGTCGGGTCCGGATCGGGGTGGGCGTCGTGCTCGCGGTTCTCGTGGCGCTTGCCGGTGCGCGCGTTGGTGTGGCGATCGTGGCCAAGGCGGCCGGGATCCCGAGCAATGCGCAGGGGATCGGCGGGTTCGTCAATGGCGCCAAGGCGCTGGTCGACCCGGCGCTGGTCATGGTCGCCGCGGTCGCTCCGTTGGCGCTGATCGCCGGCGGGCTCGTGCTGCTGTTCGGCGGCCGCCGCGGGATGCAGATCATCGGGACCAGCCTCGGCGTGCTGCTGGTGCTCGGCAGCGTCACGGCGCTGATCAACTGACCCGCAGCGCGGTGCGACCGGTCCGTGTGGAGCGAGATCAGAAGGACGCGATCACGCCAGCCCAGCCGGGGGAGGGCGGGCCGGGCGGCGTGACGCGCAGCCGCTGGCGGCTCCTCCTCCTCGGCGCAGCGGTGCTGACCGTGGCGTTGCTGCTCTTCGCCGCCTCTCCGCCCCGGGCACTGGCGCTGCCCATCGGGCCGATCGACGTCGGTCCCCTCGGCGGGCTTGGGGGCCTCCTCGGTGGGGTCACGGGCGGGATCGCCAAGCTCGCGGTAGGCGCGTTCGACGCGATCATCAAGGCACTGTTCGCGCCGATCGCGAAGTTCATCACCACGGAACTGATCGGCTGGCTGGTCGCGGTCCCGAACCTCACCCAGGGCAACGTCGCGCAGCTCGAGCAGACGGTGGAGGCGATGGGCGGCGGCCTGCTGGGAGCGGTCGCGACGATCTCAACGATCCGCTACTGGGCCGCCGGCTTCGCCGGCGGCGGCGACTCGGGGTTCGCGGCGCTGGAGGGACTGACCAGGACGGTAGGCGCGGCGCTGTTCCTCGCGATCTGGCCCTGGCTGTTCGACACGGCGGTGAGCCTCACGAACCTGTTCACCAACTCGCTGCTCGGGTCAGGCGCGGTCGTCCACAGCGTCTCGCACCTACTCGCGGCCGGGCTCGGCGCGGGCATCGCACTCAACTTCACCCCGATCGGCCTGTTCCTGAACATCGCGATCGCCGTCGCGGCGAGCCTGCTGTTCCTGGGCCTGCTGCTGGTGAAGATCGTGGTCAGCATCTCCACCGTACTGGTCTTCATCGGCATGCCGCTGGCCGTCGTGGCCTGGCCGGTGGTGCCTTGGATCGCCCGGGCGGCGATGCGCGCGTTCGCGGTCTGCTTGCTGGTGCCCGTGATGTGGGCGCTGTGCTTCGCCGCCTCAGCCGCGGTGAGCCTGAACGCGATCAGCTTCAACGCCTCAAGCGTCCTGAACGCCCTGATCGAGCCGCTCATCGCGATCGTGCTGCTGTGGGTGATGCTGCGGCTGCCGATCCACCTCGCCAAGGTGGCGATGCTCGGAGCCGCGCCGCTCGGCGGCGGGTTCGCGTCGCGCGCGGTCAGCTACGCCGCCGGCTCCCAGCTACGAGACGCCGCCCGCCAACACCTCCCCGGCTGGGCCGGCGGCCAGCTCGCCTCAAGCAACGAGCAGACAGCGCAAACAGAGAGCCGCACGGGCACCAGGCTGCGCCAGGCCGCGACGCTCGCCGGCGCGAGCGCGACCGGCGGTGCGACGGGCGCCGCTGCCGCAGCCGGCGCCGGCGTAACGAGCACCGCGACTGCCGCTGGCGGGTCGACGGCCACCGGGTCGACGGCCACCGGGTCCGGTGCCGGTGGGAACGGGCGCTCCTACACGCCGCCGCCGACGGCGCAGGCCAACGCCGCCGGACACGCCGGGCCGGGCGGGCTGCAGACCCCCAGCTTTCGCGAGCAGGACTTCGCCAACGAGTCGTTCGAGGCCAGGTTCCGCGAGCGCACGAGCCCGGTGTCCGCCGAGCAGGCAACGGCGGCGCTCCAGGCCCTGCCGCCCGACACGCAGCGCGGGATCGGCCAGCTGGTCTCCGAGCACGGCGCCGGAGCGCGCGAGCATCTCGCCTACCAGGCGATGGGCGAATGGTCATCCGACGAGCGCGAAGCGCTGCGCACGCTCGCCGCTGCCAGCCCCGAGATCCGCGCCCAAGCACTCGGCAACACAGCCGAGACGGGCGATCAGCAGGATGGCTGGACGCCCGTGGGCGTCGCGAGTCAGGATGCGGGAGGCGAGCAGCAGCGAAGCTCCGCGCCGTTTGGGGGCACCCCGCCGGGGTCGAGGCCGCAGTCGCCGGGCGCCGGCAGCTCGAGCCAGCCCCGGGGGGTCGACCTCCCCGATCCTTCCGGACCGGCTCCTCACGACCACGAGGGCTGATCGTTGCGTGCCGCGCCAGCTCATCTGGAGTCGAAGCTTCGGTTCTGGGATCTGAGCGTCGGTCAGATCGCGGCCGCGTTCGCGGGGATCATGCTCGGTGTGGCGTGGGCGAAGTTCCTCTCGCCGCTGCACGGGATGTGGGGTGCGATGAGCGGCGCGTACATCGCCGCGCTGCCGGTCGTTCCCGTGTTCGTCGCGAGTCAGACCGAGCTCGACCTGGGCGGTCTGCTCGTCGGCGCGATCAGATGGCGGCGCCTCGAGGGTCGCTACCTGCCCGGCGCCGGCGAGACCGCGGAGGGCTACCTGCTCTCGGACGAGCACGCCGACACCGGGCCGGGCGAGGAGGCCGAGGTCTTGGAGCGCGAGCTCGAGGCTCTGTGGGGCGACCCGCGAGCGGTCGCCACCGCGAACCAGAGCGCGCTGCTCGCCACGAGCGACCGTGACACCGCCAACGACGCTGACCTGGACCCCGGCGGCCGCGCGTGGATGGGCAACGGAAGAGAGAGGTGATGATCGTGAACAGGGCGGCCAGGCGCATGGGTGGGGGGCTGCCGGCGGCGGGGGAGCTGTTGGCGGTCGAGGCGATCGACCGGACCGGGCTGATCGTCACGAGCGAGGGCGCGCTGGTGCGGATCTTCAGGGTCACGCCGCGCAATCCGCTGCTGATGTCCGTGGGCGAGCGCGAGAAGACCGCCGCCGCGTTTCAGCGACTGCTGTCGCAGCTGGGCGCCGACGAGACCGTGCAGATCTACATCGACGCCCGGCCGGTGAACCTGACGCAGCTGCTCGCGGACTGCCGCCGAGAGGTGCAGGCGAGCGCCGGGCCCGTGCCGAGCGTCGAGGACGGTGATCGGTTGGCGTTGGCCCGCTGGCGGCTGTACGCGGCGATGGAGGAATCGCTGCGCCTGCACGCCGATGCGCAGGCGGCCGTGCAGGTGAGTTGCTACGTGGTTGCGCCGCTGGTGCCCCGCCAGACGGCTGCGCGGGCCGTGCTGGCGTGGGCGAAGCGGAGCAGGCTGCCGACGGCGTCCCTGGAGCGGCCGGTGCAGGCGCACCGGCGGGCGGTGCGGGAGCAGCTCGCGCATACCGACGCGCTCCGCTCGGAGCTGGAGGCCGAGGGAATGGCGACCGAGCTGCTCGATGGCGAGCAGGTGCTCCGGCTGCTGTGGGCACGGTTGAACCCGACCAAGGCCGACCACGCCCATCGGCGGGCGCCGGCGGGTGTTGAGGTGCTGGGGGAGCTCGAGGCGTCGGCGGATCGTGATCTCGCGCGCGACGCTGCGCTCAGGTTGCGCGAGCAGGTCGCGCAGTCGAGCCTCGACTTCCGGGCCTCGTACCAGCACGTGGTCGTTGATCGTGACGTCGAGCAGACGATCCTGGTCGCGAACACGGCGGGGCGTACGCAGATGGGCTGGTTGCACGGGGCGATGCTGACCCGCCAGCCGTTCACGCTGTCGGTGTTCGTGCACGGGCTGGAGCGCCGCCGCGAGCGCCAGAAGCTGAAGCTCGCCTACCGCCGGCTCCACACGATCAACCGCGGCGCCGAGCAGCGCGGCCGCGTCCCGGACTTCGACCGCTACGTGCAGGAGCGCGAGTACCGCGAACTGTTGAGCGAGATGGCCACCGGCGAGCAGGCCGGCCTGTATCGCGTCGCCGTCTACCAGACGCTCCGCGCGCGCGGACCGGACCCGGACCTGGCCGCCCTCTCGGAGGCCGTCGACTTCTGCACCGAGTCCATCGAGTCGGCGGGGGACTGCAAGGTCAGCCGCGGCGAATTTCACCAGCACCCGCTGTGGTCCTCGAGCCTGCCATTGGGCCGCGACCTACACCGCAAGGCGCGCAAGTACCCGACCGTCAACGCCGCCGACATGGTGCCGCTGATCGGCACGAAGTGCGGCTCGCCGACCGGGGTGCCGTTCGCGTTCGCCGACCCCGGCCGCACCGTCGAGCTCATGAACCCCTACGACGAGGAGCACGCCAACCACACCCTCGTCATCAGTGGCCGGAGCGGAAGCGGGAAGGCGCTCGACGTCGACACCGCGATCCCGACACCGAGCGGCTGGACCACGATGGGGCAGCTCAGTGTCGGCGACAAGGTCTACGACGACTCGGGCCAGACATGCCGGGTCACGGGCGTGTTTGACCAGCCCCCTGGACGCCCCTGCTTCGAGGTCGTCTTCTCAGATGGAAGCACGATCGTCGCCGACGCCGAGCACCGCTGGCTAACCCATGACTTCAGGTCGCGCAAATCCGCGCGATACCGCGCCACCACGACGCAGCGGCCGATCGACTCGCTCGGCGGCACCTCGCGTTTTCGAGGTGTGACCCGCCATCGCGACGGTCGCTGGAAAGCCCAGGTCAGCGCCAATGGCGTCAGGAGGCACCTCGGTCTCTTCGCGGACGAAGAAACCGCCGCAGCAGTCGCTCATGAAGCCCGGCTGCGGCTACTCACCCTGAACTGCCACGGTCCTCGCGTCATGACGACCGAGGAGATCGGCCGCACGCTCCGCGACGGCAAGCACTCCAACCATGCGATCCCGGTAACGAAGCCACTAGTCGCCCCCGACGCGGAGTTGCCGCTCGCCCCATACACGTTAGGGGTCTGGCTCGGCGACGGCTCATCACGGCACGCGACGATCTACACCGCCGACCCGCAGATCACCGAGCTAATCGCCGCGGATGGCTATGCGGTCACACGGCATGCGGCGCCCCTCGCCTATGGCGTCGCCGCAAGCATTCCGCGGGTGTCGGAGACGCGGAGAGCCTGCGCTCGCTGCGGTGTGTTATTCGCGTCACGGGTGGCCGGGCAAAAGTTCTGCTCGCGATCGTGCACGACTCGTTACCTCCCGTCGGGATCGAGTCAGGCTCCCCCGACGTGCGCACGTTGTGGCGGCCCGCTGCAACCGCAGGCAAGGGTGAAGTTCTGCAAGCCCTGTGTTCGAGCCGCTACGCCAAACAGCGTCCTCCGATCACTCGGACTCTTCGGCAATAAGCACATCCCAACTCGCTACCTTCGAGCCTCAGAGGCCCAGCGTCGCGCGCTACTCGCCGGACTTCTCGACACGGACGGTTGCGTAACTTCAAGCGGAGGAATCGATTTCGATTCCACAAACGCGCGGCTTGCCAGAGACGTGCGCGAGCTGGCACTGAGCCTCGGTTACCGCGCGACGATGACCTCGAAGCGTGCGAGATTCAATGGCCGCGACTGCGGCTTCGCATACCGCGTGTCATTCACGACATCGGACGACGTCTTCCGACTCGAGCGCAAGCGAGAATTGCTCCGTCGGCGCTCCTCGCGGCACAACCCCGAGCTCACGCGCTTTCGCTACATCGTCGACGTCCGCCCGGTCGCTAGTCGGCCGGTTCGCTGCATCACCGTTGACTCGACCAGTCACCTGTTCCTCGCCGGCGAATCGATGGTCCCGACGCACAACACGATGACCGCAAATGTCTTGCTTTCGCGCTGCCTGGCAGCGGGTGCTCGGGGGTTCGTGATCGACCGGGCAGGCCACTACGAGACGCTCACCCGGCTGCTGGACGGGGCGCAGCAGGTCGAGATCGGCGCGGACGACTCCCCCTACGCGCTCAACCCGTGGGACGTGCCGGATCCGGCGAAGGTCTCGCGGGAGAAGATCGCGTTCCTGCTCGCGCTGCACCAGGTGATGATGGGCGGCCTGGACGCGCGGCAGATCGGAATGATCGGCGCCGCGATCCGCGCCGTCTACGCCAAGGCCGCGGCGCTGCCGGGCAGCCAGCCGCGCGAGTCGATGCTCCAGGACGAGCTCCGCGCCCAGGCAAAGGAAGCCCAGGACCAGGACGCGGTCGACGTCGCCGCGACACTCAGGAACCTCGCCGACCGCCTGTCCGAGTACTGCGGGCAGGGCACCTACGCCTACCTGCTCGACCGCGCCACCACCGTCCCCGCCGACGCGCCACTCGTGGTGTTCGACACCCGCCGCTGCCCGGAATCAGAACTCCGACTCGTGATGTTCGCGCTGATGGAGTACATCACCACCACCGTCGAGCGGCACTGGACGGCGCACAAAGCCGCGGCGAGCAGCCCGGACGCGCCGCTGTTCCTCGGGCGTTCGATCATGCTGATCGACGAGGCGTGGCATCTGATCAGCCGCCCCGAGACCGGCGCGTACGCGAACAACCTCGCCCGCCGCGCCCGGCACCTCGGACTCGTGCTGATCGTCATGTCACAGCAGCTGTCCGACTTCGACACCGAGCACGGCGTCGCGCTGCTGGGGAACTCGTCCCAGCAACTGCTGCTGGCGCAGAACCCCAAGGAGATCCCGTTCATCGCCGACACCGTCCAGCTCTCAGAACGCGAAGCCGCCGAGCTGCAGCGACTGAAGACCGTCAAGGGCCGCCACGCGCAGATGCTGTGGCTGAACGGCACCCGCGGACACGGCAAGGTCGCCCTGCGGGTCGGCCCGACCGAGTACTGGGCCTACACCTCAGACCCGACCGAGCAGGCGATCCGCGAGGCCGAGATCGCACGCCACCAGGGCAACGTGTGGGCGGCCATCGCACAGCTCGCCAAGAGCGGCACCCGCGCCCACCGCGAACGCCAAGGCAACCCGCTATGAGCAGCACCGACCCACCCGCACTAAACGAGCACCACTCCCGCAGCAGCGACGAGCGGTCGCGCACCACCGCGATGGGCGTCATCTCCCGCCAGCCGCCCGTCTCGCCCGGATCCAGCGGTGCGAGGACGATGCTCTCCTCGCCGTCCTCCGTGCGCCGCGGTCCGCTTCTGGCCGTGTGCGGGCTGTGCGGCGGCGCCGGCGCCAGCACCCTCGCCTACCTGACCGCACTCGCGGCGGCACGGCGCGACGACCGAGCGGTGCTCGTCGCCGACACCGGCGGCCCGACCGCCGGGATCTCCCACTACGCCGGCGTGCACGCGCCGCGGTCGCTGACCGAGGCCGCCGGGCACGTCCACGCAGGCCTCCCGACCCGGGAACTCATTGCGACAACCGCCGACGGCCTTCGCGTCCTGGCAACCTCACCCACGCTCACCCAGACATGCTCGCGGGACGGCGTGGAGCTGCTGCTCGAGCACGCACGTGAGCGCTACACGCTGACCGTGATCGACTGCGGCACGCTCGCACGTGAGGCAGACCAGATCGCGCTCGCCAGCGCCACACATGTCGCGTGGGTCCTCCCCGCCACCGCCGGCGCCGCGATTCGCGGCCGCCAGCTCCTCGACGCGATCGCCCCCCACCCGTCGGGCAGAGAGATCCTCGTCGCGCGCCATGAGCTGGGCGACCGCAGAAGGGCGCTGCGCGAGCTGCGAGATCTGGCCAGACGCCGGCGCGCCCTTTTGATCCTTCTCCCGAGCGTTCCCGAGCTCGCCACAGGTAACGCGGACGGAGCGCTTGAGACCGCGCAGGTTCCGCTGCAGGCGATCCTCGGAGCCCTGGGTCGATGAACGCCGGGGCGATCGCGCCGGCAACGGCCGGACCCTCCGCTGCCGCGGGCAGAGAGTCGCGATCGGATCCGAGCCAGAGCACCGTCCACGTCGCAGGGATCGTCGCCGCCGCACTGACCGCGGCCGCGCTCCTGATCGCTCTGGTGGTGCGCCTCGCGCTCTCCGCTCAAGCGCGCCGCTGGCTCGGCTACCGGTTCCCCGGCGTCCCCGCCCACCTCTCGACCGCCCTCTGGATCCTCGCCCACAACGCCCGGGGCCTCGCGGGCGTGCTCGGGCTCCTCATGGTCGCCCAACTCGCCGCACGCTCCCCCGACCCCACCCGCGCGCAGCTGGCGCTTCGGTCGGCGGGCGAGGTGGTAATCGCCGGCGCGATCGCCGCCAACCTGCTCGTCATCGGCGCGGCGATCGGCGGCTACGGGACGCGGATGCTCGTCGCGATGCTGCCGCACGGGCCGGTCGAGCTCGCCGCCTACTCACTCGCCCTCGCGCTGTACCTGACCGGTCGCCGCCGCGCGCTCCCGGCAGCCCACATCGCCGCGCTCGCCGGCGCGAGCGTGGCGCTGCTCGCGCTCGCCGCCTCGATCGAGACCTGGGTGAGCGTATGAGCGCCGGACGAACGTTCGCCGCGCTGGCGGTGATCGCCGCCGCGATGCTCGCCGCCGGCCTGCTCATCTCCAGAGCCGCCAGGACGCTGCGCAACGACGGGTTGTTCAACAGCACGACACCCGGCCTCCTCCAACCCGGCCCCGCGCCGGCGCCGGCTCACTGGGTCCGCCACCGCGCGACACCGCTCCGCCCGCCCGCCGCGCGCCTGAACGGGGCGGCTCCCCACGCGCGCCCGGCGCGCCGCCACGCGCCGTCACCCCTGAAGCTGGCAGCTCGGCGCTCGGCCGCGAAACGCTCAGGTGGGCTGCTCGGGCTCGGGGACCTGAGGGTCTTGCTCGTCGCAGCGCTCGAGATCAGCGCCGGCGTGGCGCTGATCGCCGTGCTGGGCGCGCTCTTAGTGCTCCGGCGCGTCCGTCGCCGCTCGCGACGCCGCTACGAGCTCTACGAGCTTCACCTATCCACCCACGATCAGGCCAAGCCCCAAGACCTCGAGGACATGGTCGAGTCGATCGCGAACATCGTGCGCGCCTGGCCGGCCGACCGGGCCCGCCACGGCCAGCCGTACCTGGCGCTGGAGCTGATCTGCGGCGGGGCGCCGCGAACGGGCGACGGCCAGGAACTCGAGTGGTCAATCAACGTCCGATGCGAGCCCATTACCGTCGCAGCGCTTGACGGGACGATCAGTGCCGCTTACCCGGACGTGCGGCTCGGTCGCGTCCACGGCGAGCAGCCCCGGCCACGCGCGGGCGGGCTGCGCGAGCCGGGGTACCTGATGCGGTTTCGCAAGGAGCGCAGCTTCGTCTATTCGCTGATCGCAGACGGGGAGGAGCAGGCGTCCTCGCCGCTCGAGCAGATCGCCCGATCGCAGATCGCGGCCGGGGCGCCGTCGATCGTGCGCTTCCAGCTGACCCCGACCCCATCGTTGTTCGAGGAGCTCGCGCGGCGCCTGTACCGTCGCCACGAGAACAAGCTCGTGCGCCAGGAACGCTGGGGGCTGCCCGAGGGCGGCCTGTGGTCGACGTTCAACCGGGCGGAGATGCGCGCCGCCGAGCGCACCCAAAATCGCAGCCTGTTCTGGCTCGAGACCGTCGTCGCCGCCGACAGTCGCGAGGTGTGCAAAACGGTCGCCGCCGCCGTCCAATCCCGGCGCGGGGAGAACCGCCTGCACCGCCGCTGGATGATCCTCCGCCAGCGGCTGTATTGCCGCCGGTTCCCGCGCGCGCTCGGACCGCTCATCCCGTCATTCCGCACGCTCGTGTCGGCCGCCGAGGTCGCGCACCTACTCGAGCTCCCCTCGGCGCGGATGAAGGGCGTCCCCGTCCGCCGGGTCACCATCCCGCGGATCCCCGCCCCACCCGAAGTCGGTCGCGGCCGCCGCACGCGCACCCAGCTCCGCACGCCCACCGACCGCAGCACAAACGGGCACGCGCTCGGTCCAGCACCCCGCCTCGCCCCGGAAGGAGAGCGCCACACATGAGCGAGGTTCGCTCGACCCACCCAACGCCGGAGATCCCCCGGCTACCAGCACCACCAGCAATCATGCGAGGCCTCCGGCGGCGACGCATCCCCCCAACCGACACATCGCCATCGGCGGCACCCCCTCACGGCCCGCTCGCCGCTACCTCGCCCGACCCCGGCGACCGAACGGCCAACAGCCCGTCGAGGAGACCTCGGTGAAGAACACGGCGGACATCGAGGATCGCCTGTATCCGATGCTCCGGGCGGACAACGCCGAGGTCGTCATCTATCCGTGGGACCGCAAATACGGGGCGCTGCTGGTCGGCGGCCAGGGCACCGGCAAGACGAGCGCGCTGCTCTCCTTCTACTTGAACGACCTCGGCGATGCCGATGCCGCGCCGATCGTGATCGACCCCAAGTCAGAGCTCTCGCGCATCTGCCTGGGCGTCACGCCGCGCGACTGTGGCAAGCGCGTGTGGTTCCTCGACCTCGGCCACCCGGCGTTCGGGATGTCGCCGTTGCGGCTGATCGGCGACCGCCCGCTGGCGATCGAGGCCGCGCAGATCGCCGAGAACATCGTCGCCGCGCTCCTGGACATCAACGAGAACCAGATCTACCAGTCCTCGCGCCGCTACCTCTACCACGCGGTGATCGGCGCGGTCGCGGTCGCCCACCGAGAGGGACGCCGGGCCAAGCTCGAGGACGTCTACACGCTGCTGCGCCCCGCCAAGGATGAGTTCCGCGCTGAAGTCGCCGAGGCGTGCGCGGACCAGCCCGACCTCGACCAGACCGCCGAGTTCTTCCGTTCCGAGCTGCCCGACGACCTGCGCATGGCCACCAGCCGCGTCGCCGAACGGTTGGACGCGCCGCGCAACAAGATCTCCGGACTCACCGGCGTCCCACCGCTGCGCAGATTCTTCAACCATCCCACCGACATTCCGCTACGGGAGATCATCGAGGCACGCGACGTCCTGATCGTCGACGCCAACATGGGCGCGATCGGCACCGAGAACAGCAAGGCCTGCATGCTGTTCATCCTGCGAATGCTCCACGCCCAGCTGCAACGCCAGGTCCACCTCCCGGAGCCAGAACGCCCGCGTGTGCCGCTGCTCGTCGACGAAGCGCACTACGTCGCCGGCGGCGAGAACGTCGTGGATCAGATCGCCACCCACCGCGCCGCCGGGCTCGAGCCCGCGTTCGGCCTGCAGTATTTCGCGCAGCTCGGCTCGGCCTCAGAGCACCAGCAGAAAATCCTCAAAGGCGTGCTCAACCTCCTCCAAAGCCGGTTCCTGTTCCGGATGGGCGACGCCCAGGACGCCGAACAAGCAGCGCGGATCGCGATGGCCGTGTACTCAACGATGATCCGGGACGATCCCGACTCGCGGGCGCGGCTGCGGGTGACCCCCGAGCAGCTTCTGAACTTTCCCAACTACTTCTGCCTCGCGTCGTGGATCGCGAACGGCACCCGCGCCCCCGCCTTCACGGGCCAGACCTACCCGCTGCCCGACAGGGACGACCGGTGGGCCGACCATCACCTAGCCGAGCAGGCCGACCGCGTCGGACCCTACCCCGAAGAGCTCGACTCGACCCTCGACACCCAGGCACCCGCCGTCGAGCCGGACAGCCACGACGGACCGGCTAGCAGGCCGCCGTCCGAGCGGGACTACATCGCGGTGCCATACGAACAGAAGGACGACGCCAGGCGCCTCGGCGCACGGTGGGACGCAGCGGCGCGGAGCTGGTACATCCCCGACGGCGTGGCGAGTGAGCCGTTCGCGCGTTGGCAAGACACGAGCCGACCGACACCCGAGAACGGCGCTGCGCCGACCGACAGCGCTGACGGCGATGAAGCCAGCTCCGCCGTCACAGCGCACGGGCGTTCAGAGAGATCGGATGGCCAGGGCGACCGCGAGCCGCGGCGGGAGGTGCGAGTGGACTATGAGCCCCCGCCGCCAGCACCGAACCTCGACGACAGCCCGGTCCGCCGGATCGTGGGACGCCGGGTACCCGGGGCCCCGCCCGGCCAGCACGACGCGCCGGCGCCCGACAGTCTTCGCCAGCTTGCGTTCCTCGACCGCATCAACGAGATCGGCCCCGCCGACCGGCTCGACGGCGCCGCCCGCCTCCCCCGGATGTACGACGAGGACTACGCCATCCTCGCGCTGCTCGACCGCGCCGGGCTCGCGCCGCGGACGCTGATCGGCAGAGCCGCCCTACCCGGACGCGCTCCGCAGAGAGTCATCGACCGGCTGACCAAGCTCTACCGCCACGGGCTAATCGCCCAACACCCAGTCGGCATCCGCCAGCACACCCGCAGCGACGGCAAACCGCCCCTGCTGTATTCGCTCACCCGACGCGGCCTCGAGACCGCGCAGACGCGCGAGCCGCCCGCGATCTCCCAGAAACGCGAATGGCGGGCGATCGAACCGGGAAGGGCGCTGCGACTCGGGCACGACCTCCACGCGCTCGCGTGGGCGATCGAACTCCACCGCCTCCTCGGAGATGTCGCAACCGACCACTGGCGCACCCCTCGCTACGCCACCGGCCGCTACCCCGTCCCACAGGCAGGCTCAGGCCGCGACCGCCACCCGATCACCAACAACGAGATCCCCGTCCCCGACGGCCAGGCCATCATCGACCTCGAGCTCAAGACCTTCAGCGAGGTCAAACCCGACCTCTCGCTCGAGCTTCGCATCGACACCCTGAAGCTCACCTTCGACCTGCTCGTCGAATTCGACCTCACCGGCCGCCCCTCCTACAACCGCGACAAGCTCCTCGCCTACGACGCATTCCTCTGCGGCTGGAGCCTCGCCCACCCACGCTACCGCGCCCAGGGCACCAGACCGGCCGTCGTGTTCGTGTGCCCCAACCCCCACGCCGCCATGGCGCTCGCCCGCGAAGCCGACCAGGCGCTCACCGGCCGGATCGGCGTCATGGGCACCGCCGCCGAGCACTGGTACTACCCCGGTCGCGACCACACCTTTTTCGCCATCGAGACCGACATCCACCACGGCGACATCACAGCACTCACCCTCCCCGGACGGCCCCCCGGACTCCGCGAACGCCTTACCGGGAGCCCCGACCTGGCGCTCGAGCGGGTCGCGCTGCTGCCCGAGACGCTGATCAAGCCGAGCGAGACCTGACCGCCGTCGCCGATACGATGGCCGGCGCATCGAGGCCACTAGACGGCGAATGCGTTCGTGCCGTCAAATTCGTCCGCATGATCGGAAACGTGGCCAAACAGCAGTCCGATGCCCTACAGAACCATTAGCGCGGCGTCCGAGGTCAGCCTCGCAGGGTTCGGCTTGCGCATCGTCCGGGCTAAGCAGCCGTCCCCCACACGCGGCAAGAACAGGTGAGTGCGTGGCAAAAGGAACCCAGCGGTGCGACTTGGCACGCGAGAAAGGCCGGCGGCCCACGGTCCACGGGAAGAGCGGCACTAGTTCGACGGGTCCAAGCGAAGCGGGGCCTAGGCCGAGCGGCCGCGGCTGGCCTTCCGAGCGGAAGCCTTCCGCTCTGGATGCCTCGGCTCCTGTGAAGTCTTGCGTTGCCGGGTCCTTTGCTCACGGCGCTCGATCCCGGCGGCTGCCTTGGCGAGTTCGGTCGGCTGGCGGAGCACGCCGATCGTCCGTTCGAACAGCTCGGCTTGGGTCGTGATCAGCCGGGCGGCATCTTCGAGTGCCTGGCCCGCAGCCCCCAGAGCTTCGGCCTGGCTGCGGAGCATCGCTGCGTTCTGCTCGAGCAGATCGAAGATGACGTCGAAGGGCGCCAAGAGGCGACCGGTGACCTCACTCTGGAACTTGCGTTCGCGCTCGATGAGCGCCTCGACGAGCTCGAGCTGCCGCTGCATCGGCTCGACCAGCTGGCGAGGGACCTCGACCCGACTTCCGACCGACGACGCCGCGGAGGTCAGCATCGATTCCATGAGCTTTCGCCACTCGCCGATGAGGTCACGGCCGCTGGGTTCAAGAGTCGAGCCCACGAGCCCATCATCGCACCCCGCCCGACGATGGCGCTCCCGCCGCTCGCGCTGGCGGCCGCACAACTAGTCGCCGGGGGCCAGTACGCGTACGGCGAGTGGCGAGCGGCTCCAGCACAGGGACGCTCGCTATGCCCCGCCACTGCCAGTGGCGGCTGGGTGCTGCTTACGGTGGCAGAGCGATCGTCTGCCCGGCGCGGGCGTTGACGGGGGTACCAGGATCGCCTGCCCAATCACGCACTATCGCATCCCGAGCAAGGAGCAGCCAGCCGCAACTGCTCGGCTCGTGGCGTTGCGCGCGTCCGGTCTCCGGCCGGCGGACGCCCGCTTTCCCGATTTCGCCAGCGCGACGCGCCCGACTCTGACTGCTGGCCGAGTCGATCCACCGCCGGGCGCCAGCGCTCGCTGGTGGACGCCGTTGCGAGCGTGAGCAAGCAGGGCGGCAAATTCGGCGGCGCCGGTGCTTAGCCTCGCGAAGCAGCAGTGCTCTGGCCAGACGCCACCTCCCAGCTGCGCCGACTCCCGGATCATCGCGGGGATGCACCGGTCGCGCGCGCGTGACGAGACGAGTGGTGCTCGTCCAGTCCACAAACGCTGCGCCGGCTGCACGGCGTGCCCGCGTTGCCGGCAGAGCAGAAGAACCGCTGTTAGCTCCTCGTGTGCAATCGAGCAAACGTGGACGTGACGATGCGCATGCAGCACCACGCCGACGACGGACGCGCGCGGGATACCGGTGGCTCTCGCTTCGCCTGCGAGAGCGGTTGTGCTCGACTGCGCGAACGCCGCGCTGTCGGAGATCGTCGATTTCGGAGAGTTCGCGGACGGTCGGCGCGGCCTGCTTTCGACGGTTGTGGGGATCGTAGAGGCAGTCGTCGGCGACGCCGTTGACTGGCGCTCGTACAGGCGAAATGGGCGCTCTGCGCTCGCGCGCGACCCATGACTCCGGCGCGACGGCTGACCTCGACCTGCGAGGATTGGCGCCCCTGCAAAAAGTGGGGCGGGGCGGACGTCCGCCCCGCCTTTTTAGATCACGCGCTGTGCGGGGCGTGGTTACACCCTCGCCAGAGGCTCCTGAACGGCGTTGGCGGCTGTGCGGATCACGTCGAGCACGAGGTCGGGCCGGGAGACCATCGGGACATGGCTGGTTTCGAACTCGTAGGTTGTGGCGCCCATGCGCTCCGCCGCGAAGCGCTCCAGATCCGGGTGGACGGTGTGGTCGTTCTTGGCCACGATGTACCAGCTCGGCTTCGTCCTCCACGCAACGCCCTCGACCTTCTGGTTGAACAGGTCGGCGACGGGCGCCATCGCAGTCGCCCACGCGAGCTCCTTCTCCTCGTCCGTTAGATCGCCGGCGAAGTAGTCGATGCCGGACCGAAGCAGCCACACGCGGCCGTCCGCGACCTCGATGTGTTGCAAGACATCCGTCACCGGGAACTTCTCCTGCTGGCTCTGTGAGGTCTCTGACTCGTCGGGCGCGAACGCCGAGATCTAAACGAGGCCCACGACACGGTCGTCGGTCCCCGCAGCTGTGATCACACTGCCGCCATATGAGTGGCCCACGAGGATGACGGGGCCGGAGACCCGCCCGACGCAGCGGACGACACAGTCGACGTCACCCTGGTGCGAGTCCAGCCCATGCTCACTGGCGATCACCTCGTAGCCCTCCGCCCGCAACGGGCCCATGACCTTGTTCAAGCACGAACCATCGGCCCACAGCCCATGGGCAAAGACGATGCTGGGTTTGTCTGACAAAGCGCCCTCCTATGTGGTTGATGACGACACGTGGAACGGTATGAACGATCACCGGCCGTCCGCGCCGATGAGTCCCTAGTCCGGCCCGCTGGTTCGGTCTCGGTATCGCTAAATAGGCTTCCGTCTTCGTGGGAGGTGCCAAGCGCGGTCCGTAGCTGCACGCGGGAGCTGGTTTCGAGCTTGGCGAAAACCTTGCTCAGGTGGAATTCGATTGTCTTCGTGCTGAGGAATAGCTGGCGGCGATCTCGGGATTCGACAGGCCCTCGCCCCGAGCCGCGCAATACGACGCTCCTGAGTAGCGAGTTGATCTCGGGTGGCCGGGGTGCGCTTACGCGGGGTCGCACCCGTCGCCTGAAGTTCGTGCGCAGCTCGTTGCCCGAACCCCTCGAGACCCATCGGGACCAAGAGCTCATGCGCGGTGTCGCGGGCCAACGCGTAGCGGCCGATCCCGTTATACAGCCCGGCGCTGGCGTAGGTGGCGAAGGCGACAATCCGCCCCTGACCCGTTGGCCCTCGCTGTGGCGATCGTGTTGTTGATCAGCCCGGACGCTCGGGCCTCCCGACCGTGGAATGCCTCCAGCGCCAATTCCGTGTCGCCCACGGGTCGGATTCTGGTCGCGGCCGTGATCGAACGGCTCTCGTCGATCTGAGCGGCCGCCGTCGTAAGCTCGGCCGCGGGCAGGTTGGCGTGCGCGAGGTAGTGCAAGCCGACTTGTAGCTGCACGACAGCGCCGCTGGCACGTGCCAGCCTCAACCTGGTCGACGTCGAGCTTATGCGCTTCGCTGTCGAACAGCTCGATCGCGACGATCGACGAGGCTCGGTTGAGACCACGGCCGACGGGCCGTAGGTCGTCCGTCATCCACCGGATCGCATCGGGCATCTGAAAGCAGCGCACACCTCGCCGCGGTCAGTTCGACGTGCCGGTGAGATGGACGACTCAGCCGCCCGGACGGGCCTACTCGCGACAGCGACGGCAACCATCCGCGCCCGCTGTACTCCAGTGACGCGCCTTCGCGGCGCTCTCTCGGAGCAGCGCGACGCGCGGAACGAGAACGCGGTGACCGCTTCGCCTCGGAGAGCGGTAGCTGGCCGAGTCGTCGACCTGGCTCCGAGTTGGAGCGCGAACGTCTTATGCGAGCTGCGATGCGCTCTCGACCTCGCGAAACAGCCCGATCACGACGAACACCGTCTGCTCGGCGATGAAGACCGTGTTCTCGGCGATGCGCTCCAGGCAACGCGCGACGAGGATCATGAACATCGCCCACTCGCGAACCTCCTGATTGTCCCCGGCTTGGACCGCGCGGATGAACACCTCCCGGTCGAGTCTGCTGAGCTCACGGTCACGGCCGACGAGGGCCCGAGCCAGCGCGACGTCTCGCGTGTCAAACGCCTCTTCGGCCTGCGCCACCTGCGAGCGTACAAGCTCGCCCATCCGCTCGATCGCCGCGAGGATATCGGCGTCCGTCGACGCCTCGGGCCCCACGAGCGGCACCAGTTTGGCGATGTTCGCGCACTGATCGCCCATCCGCTCAACTCAGCGGGCGATGTCCAACAGCGCCGCGACGACCCGTAGATCGCCTGCGACCGGCGCCTGCCGTGCGAGCAGCGAGAGCGCGTCCTCGTGAATCTCGCGGTAACGCCGGTTGATTCGGTCATCCTCGGCGACCACCGTCGCAGCCAGCTCGACGTCCCGGGAGCCAACCGATTCGAGCGCCCTGTCCAGCTGCTCGATCACCTGCTCGAACCCGTCAAGAGTCTTCTGCTCGAGTTCCGTCAGCCCTTCGTGGAACCGATGGCGGGTCTCCTCCATCCCGGCCAAACCATACTACTTCTATTGGTTCTCTTTTTACGCATCCACAGCTCCTCGTACGCCGAGCCGCACGCGGTCGCGGATATCAACGGGTCGGCAGAGCGGGCAAACCGGACGGCCGTAGGAGGTCACACGCGATCTCGGTCTCGCCGAACGCGGAAACTACGGCGCGCCCATTCCTGCGGTCAGCTCGGCTCGACTGGATTCTCTGGATGCCGACAACGTGCAGGCCACGTCCGTCACAAGTCAGTCATCGGTACCTGGACGAGCTGGATGACCTCCCGGGGCATCGGCTGGCCCGATCAATCGGCTCGCGTACGACTGGCCGTCGTGTTCATCGCCGCCCGCCCGAGTCCGGAACGGATCCACCTTGCGGCTGGCGCTGCGCCGTGAGCGCACGAACTTCCTTCGTGAGCTGGAGAATCTGCCGAGACAGCTCCAGTAGCTCGTTGTTCTGCTGATCCTCCTCCTGCACGGTCCTCCACTGCTGGTCTGCGATCACCTGTCGTTTGGCGTCGGCGCGGTTCTGGCTGATCATCACGAACGTGGAGAGGAAGATCGCCTCCAGCGACACGATCATCGTAAGCAGGCCGAACGGGTATTTCTCCACGCCCAGGCCGATCCACAGGCCGAACCACAGCATGTGGATGTAGACGAAGAGCATTGAGCCGGAAAACGTGGTGATACGGTCCGCTACCCGGTTCTGCGCGTTTTTTGCGCGGCGCTCGGCGTGCTTGAGAAGTGCGGGGTTGACGGGCGGCGGCAGCCTCCGGTTTGGGATCAGGAGCCAGCGAAGTCCTGCCTTCACCGGGTGATCTTGTCGGCGGACAGCGGCGTCATTCATGTGTGCTCCCTTCGAGACTAGGCGGCCGCCATCGTGCGCAGCCTGTGGAATGCCTCGCGTTCGTGCTCATGGCTGCGTTCCCCACCCGCCTGAGCCAAGCGCCGATCTCGTGATGGCTCGAATTCGATGCCTGAGCCGCGGCGACAGCGGCTCGGGCCGGAGGCTCGGTGTCCGGGCCAGGTTCGCGAGCGGGTTTGTCCATCTTCCGCGAGCCGGTGATCGTTTCGCGCAACTCGTGCTGCTCGTCCAGCCGTCCGAGAACGAGAGTTCACGAGGCAGCTGGCTTCTTGTGCCGATCGAGCTTCGCCCTCGGGTCCGCGAGCTTCGCATCGATCTCTGCCTTTTGCTTCTTGTGGCGCGCGTCGCGTAGTTCCTTTCGGGCTTGCTTCTTGGCCTCGCGCTGGGCCTCCTCGGCGGCTGCTACCTCCGCTTGCACGTCGGCAGCCGATCGCCTGAGTACGGTGCCGCCCAGGTTCGCCATCACGGCGTCGATCGCGACCGGGCTCTCCTCGGTCACATCGGCCAGCAGGCCGGTGGAGCCGACCCGAAGCGACTTCGAGATGTCGGCGAGTGCCGATTCCGTCTGATCAGTGTCGTCCTCGTCGAACAGCGAGCCGACCAGCACTCCGGTCGCCCCACCCACGAGCACCCCGAGCGGGCCTCCGAGAACGCCGATCAGAAGACCTACGAGCCCTCCGCTGACGGTTCCCTCGACGCTCTCATTCTCGATTTCATCCTTCGTCACGAGCTTCCCGTCGTCGTCTCGGACAACCACCACGGCACCCTCGACGCCGACCTCGCCCTTCGCATCGAGCTCCTTCACGCGGCTGAGCGCCTCGTACGCATTGGCGTCCTCTGAGAATGAGACGGCAATGACATTCTCGCGGGTGAACGCGTCATCGGGCATGGCCAGTCCTTTCTAGATCGGTAGGTTGCCTAGCATCCCGCCTGGCCTCGCGCGCGTCAACGGGCGCTCGAATCCGCCGAACTTGGCTGCCACTCCCCGCGGGTTCATGCGGCCGACCGCCGCACGTTCGTCGTACGCCGCGGTCGGTGTTTGACGGGTCCTCCTGTTCTGCATCGCTGTGCGCGTCATGCGAGCCTTGCGCAAGCTCATGTCAGCCCGCGTGCTTTGTTCATCTCGGCCCGCTGCGGGTGAAAGACTTGGCGCGTGCTTCCGCTCTCGAGTGGAATCCCGGCGCGGCGACTGCCGATCGTCAACATCGCGATCATCCTCGCCAACTTCGCGGTCTGGCTCTTCTACGAGCTCCCGCACCTGCAATCGGCGGTGTTCCACGCCTCGTTCTATCCGTGCACCGTCAACGGCGCGTGCCAAGGACCCGAACCATGGGAGCTCAGCTGGATCACATCGATGTTCCTGCACGGCAGCTGGGACCACATCCTCGGCAACATGCTGTTCCTGGCCGTGTTCGGCAAGAACGTCGAGGACGCGTTCGGCTCGATCCGCTACTTCGCCTTCTACTTCGCGGGCGGGCTCGTCGCGACCACGACGCAAACGGCTGTGACGCTACTGTTCGGCACCGCGGCGGAGGCGAGAGTGCCGAACCTCGGTGCGAGCGGCGCGATCGCCGCGGTGCTGGGAGCCTATTTCGTCCTCTACCCGGACTCGACCGTACGCGGACTCATAGTCGTCTTCCCGGTCCGGCTGTCGGCCTGGTTCTTCCTCGGCGCCTGGTTCCTCTACCAGCTCATCGAGGCAAACTTCGGACTCTTCGGCGCCGCGGCCAACGGCGGAGGCGTCGCCTTCTTCGCCCACGTCGGCGGGTTCGTCTTCGGCGTCATCGTCGCGCTCGTGCTCGCGCGCGCCGGGGAAGTCGCACCAGGTAACCGCGGCCATCTTGCAAGCTCCTGCCTGAGCCTCACCGTCGTGGTGTGAGCCGATCCACTCCCGCGACGCCTCACCCAGCCGGATCGAGAAAGTCGGTGACCCGCTTCGCGCGGACCGTCCGCAGGCACCTTGACCCGCTCGAGGCCGGAGGCGGCTGTCAGTCCTGTCTTTTCCGCTTCACGATCTCCATGTCGACGAGATCGAGAACGGCATACACAAGCGCCGCCGCGACGACCAGCATGATGATCGTGTAGGCAACCCGGCCGAACCCGGCGACCCAGGCCGCGAGAATGGTCAGACCGGAGAACAAGACGAACCTGGCCAGGTCGACCATGCTTGGCCGGGGCATGTGCCTCGGTCTCTCTGGGCGGTCTCCCGCCTCGCTCATGCGTCCGAGGCTATAACCCGGAAGCTGGTTGTGCAACGAACAGCGCTCCGTCCGGTCGCTGTCCCGACCCAAATCAGCGGTGAGGGGGGGTGGCGGCGAACCCGAGCTCGCCGCCACAGCCGCCACCGACCACCACGACAGGCCGACTCCTGCGCACATCCCCCCGGGTCCATACCGACATCGAGCCGCCGGACGAGCTACGGAATCGGGCGCAAGCGCCGACTCGATTTCCTCGCGCTCGCGCTCCGACCGGATGGTCGGCGGCAATGATCAGCAATTCCTCGATGGCGAGCGCGACCCGCTCACGGACTTCCCGTCCGGTCAGCCGCGGATACTACTTTGCCCCCTCGCCGAACATGCTGAATGATCTGGCCGAAGGGGACCGACAGCGCCGTCCGGTGAGAGCCGGTGCATCGATGCCGCGGCAAGTGACCAGGCCCAACGGAGTATCCGCGACCGCGCCGGCGAGGCTCCGCTCGGCGACCCGGCCGCAACTGGTGCGCCTGGTCGCGCCGTCGCTGGGCGGTGTGGTCAGAACGGTGGTGATCGTCGCGGCGTGCGCGATCTTTCTGTACCTCTGTTGGCGAGTTCGCGTGGTCATCCGGCTGGTCGCGATCAGCCTGTTCGTCGCGCTCGCGCTGTTCCCCGTGGTCGACGCGATCAACAACCGCATCCGGTTGCCCCGGTCGTTGATCATCCTGGCCGTCTACCTGGCCCTGCTCGCGTCCATCGCAGTAGTCGGCTACGTCGTCGTCCCAAGCCTCGTCAAAGAGGTCGAGCAGGTCGCACACGACGCGCCGCGCTACGCCGCAGATCTCCGCCACAACGGAACGTTTCGCCACTACGACAATCGCTACCACATCACCCCAAAGCTAGTGGACGACGCGCGGCGCCTGCCCCAGTTGCTCGGACATCTGGTGGGACCGCTCAAGGACGTAACGGTCCAGGCAGCCAGCTTCGTCGGGCAGCTCACCACGGTCATCGCGATCTCGTTCCTGCTCATTCTCCACGGGCGGCAGTACGTGAACCTTGCACTCAGCCTGACGGGGCGCAGCGAGCGTCGCTACCGGCAACTCATCATCGACGTGAACCGGGCAGTCGCGGACTACGTGCTCGGCAACATCGTCATCAGCGTTCTCGCCACGATTGCGACCTGGATCGTCCTGTCGATCCTGGGTGTGCCATACGCCCTAGCCCTCGGTTTCCTGGTCGGCTTCTTCGACCTCCTCCCCCTGGTCGGCGCGACGCTCGGAGCGATCGTCGTCGCCGTCGCGACGGTACCCGTCTCGTTTCCCACGGCCACCATCGTCTGGGTGGCCTTCATCATCGTGTGGCAGCGCTTCGAGGACTACGTGATCCAACCAATGGTCTACGGCAAGACGCTTAAGGTGAACCCGATCGTCACCATCGTCGCGGTCCTGGTTGGCGCATCGCTCCTCGGGATCCTAGGAGCACTGCTCGCGATCCCGACCGCCGCGGCGATCCAGATCGTGCTGCGCGACTGGTGGGCTCACCGTGAGCACGCTGCAAGGTCGACGTCACCGTAGCTCCCTGGCTCTTGCCGGCATGGCTGCTCAATCGAGAGGCCGAGCGGAAGTCGACTGTCGCCGACCGCGGTCCTGGCTCACTGCTCCGTTCACTTCGCCTGTGCCAACGAAGCGCCGCCTCCCGTAACGACGACCTTCGTCAGTGATCCAGAGTTGTAGCCATGCCGCTTCTCCTTCGCAAGGCGAAGGGAAAGCCGGCAGGATCGCCCGCGAATCCGTCGTTGGCGTGGAGTTACCCATGCATCGTGCCGCCGGCGTTTGCTCGATCGGACACGTCGAGCTAAGTGCGATTCTTCTGCTCTATCAGGGCCCGGGCACGTCGCGCAGCCGGCGCAGCGTTTGTGGAATGGACGGTGCGACGCGAGCTCGCACGATACGAGTGAACTACCGGATTGGAGGATCAACTTGATGTGATCGAGCAGTTCCGGGTCCGTGTTCGATGACCTGGCCCCGCCCTCGACGTGCGTCGCCGGTGACGGCGGGGTGCGGAGCTCGGGGGAAGCCCGAGGGCGCCCGACCTATCCGGGGGCTACAGGCGAGGGGCAGGCCGGACGGGTGAAGAACCTAAACCTCTGACTGATGCCTCGTAAAACACAGCCTCGCGTGGATGGGATTTGGAGCGGGGTCGAAGGACTCGCCGCGGAGGATCGGCAGGCGCCGGCCGAGCACGTCCCTCGGCCGGGATGAGCACCGCCGTCCTCGGGGTATAGGAGGCACCCACCCCGGCAGCGGCTCGTGCGTGCGGAAAGCGGTAACCCCGTCGAGGTCCGGCCTTCGGGTCGGTAAGCCGACCGTGAGGAGAGCCCAACTCCTCGGCGGGCATCGGATGACCGAGCGTCGGCGGCGGAAACGCAACGGGAAGCCGGGACAAGATGGTGGCCCCCTCCAGGCAGCCGTCCCGCATAACCGGCCGAATACGGACCGTCGTGGTCCGGCGCGAAAGCGCTGACGCGGTCAGGTGAGCCAACGAGAAGAAGAAGATGACGAAGACGCCCGAACCAACGGACAATTCAGACACCGCGGTCAATGCCGCGGTGAACGGACCCGCGGACGAGACGCTCCAACCTTGCGAGCGGATCGTACGGCGCCCTGCCA
>Ga0335074_10000720_pt1 | contig 45787 bp, 42 predicted proteins | sample Lox_Sample_23_FD_206715 | JGI IMG/M metagenome (GOLD analysis project Ga0335074, IMG submission 206715) | Soil microbial communities from Loxahatchee National Wildlife Refuge, Florida, United States - Lox_Sample_2.3 | ecosystem: Environmental > Terrestrial > Soil > Wetlands | place: USA...
TGTATAAGCAGCAACTGCCGAGGGACGCAGCTTTTTCGTACGACCTTACCGACCTTGGCCATTATTACAATCGCTACGTGAGTTTGATGGAGCATTGGGAGTCGGTCATGCCGGGCCGGATTCTGTTCGTACAATACGAGCGTCTCGTGGACGACACCGAAAACGAAATCCGCCGCATGCTGGATTATTGCGGGTTGCCGTTCGAGGAAGGCTGTCTGCGATTCTGGGAGACCGACCGGGCTGTGCCGACGCCCAGCGCCGAGCAGGTGCGGCGGCCCATTTATCGCGACGCCGTCGAACAATGGCGCAATTTCGAGCCCTGGCTCGGCCCGCTCAAGGCGGCACTTGCCGATCCGCCGGTCGCATAGGTCGGGATTGGCGCGGACGAGGAAGCTTCGCGTGTAAACCGACTTGGAGCGCCACTCCATTCTCGGGCCCCCACCGCGATCGCGATGCCCGTTATCTCAAACGGGAGATCGTTGCTCGCCCTGTAATGCCCGAGCGATTTCGCGCACTGCTTCAAACCTCCGAACGCCTCTTCCGGAGGGAAACGCAGATGATCGCGCCGTTCCGCGGACACCGGGAAAATGTCGCGTGCGTCCGCCTCGTCGGCCATTGCAGGGGCAGGCGCCGACGCGTCTGGCCTTGCTTCGCCGGACAGCGGCGGGAGCGCCAATGCCATGACCAGAAACAACGATAAGATTACCAATTCGTTCTACACGGAATTCCGCCCGAAAACTCGCGGGGAGCGCTGGGCTGCCCTGGCGGGTTCGATGGCGGCATACCGCGAATGAACGGCCTTCGACTTCGGTCGCAGTTCGGATGGTAGCAGGAAACGCAAGTGGCAACGGCTGTCGGAACTTGTTCCCTTTCATCGACATGACGGCCAAGTTTGTTTAGTCGCTGCATGGCAGATCGAAGAATTATACGCAGCCCGTTATGACAACGTCGCCCACGGATCCTGCTGGCGGCATGGCCAGGACGCACCGCTCCGCGGCGGGAATATCGGTCGACAGTCGGCGCGACCCAACCCTCTTGCCCGACAATATTTGGCGAGTTTCACAATCTCACCAGAGGCGAAAGTTCCAGCAGAGGCCACATCGATTACCCCCTCCAAACTAATTCCAGGGGCTCTGCAATCGGAAATTATGGCGCCCCAAGTTCGGATTTCCGGCTCGGGAGAGCTGATTTTCTCTCTTTTGTTCCCGATTCGGCCGCCGGGAACCGCTTGAGGCTGTATTTTGATAACAGATAGTTGCAATTATGGCGCAATTTGGTCGCCATTTAGGTATGGACATTTGAAAACTTCGTGCTATGCAAATTTGGTTCAACCCCATCGGAGATTCGAAATGCCAGCAGCAAAAAAGAAAGCTATCAAGCGCCGCGCCTGGACTCCCGAGGATGTGAAGGAGTTCAAGTCGCTCGCCAAGGCGAAGACGCCGGCTGCCAAGATCGCGCGCCGGTTCAAGAGGACCGAGGGCGCAATCCGGCAAAAAGCGCTTCATCTCGGCATTTCCCTGAATTCGCGCGGCGGCCGAGGCTAAGCGGGCGGCCGGATTTCCGGCGAGCGCGGATTGGGGTAAGGGCTCGCCCGGAACAAAGTACCAGCCTAAGCTGTAATGTGGATATTCCTGTGCGCCCGGACCGCCGTTCGGGCGCACAGGTTATCTGCTTTGGCCCGCCCGGGCGAAATCTCATGCCCGCTCCGCGACAGTTTGCGACAATTGGCTGCTGATTATTGGTGCGGCCGGCGCAGCGGATCGGTATTTTCTGTTCGGCGGCGTGGAAGGGCGACGAACAGATGCGGATTTTGCCAGGCATTTGCGCATTCCTGGCGCCGGGCCTGTCTCTCTTGGCTCGGACGGTGCCGGTTGCGGCTAATGACAACCCTTCTGCCCCAGCTGTTCAATGTTCGACACATAATCTGGCCGGCAGCGGCACGGATTGCATGGCGGGTTCGACTCCCCAACCGGCAAACACGGCGACCATTGCGGCGCTGGTCCAGCGCGGGATGGGTGAACTCGCGGAAAAGCGATACGACGAAGCCATCGCGGACGAAACTGAAGCCATAGGACTGAAGCCCGACAATGCACCCGCTTACGGCATTCGTGGGGTCGCCGACAAGGAGCTCGATGGGGCATTGACCGATTGCAACCAGTCGCTGCGTCTTTCTCCCAAAAGTTTTGCGGCATTGGACAGCAGGGGCTTTGTCGAGTTGCGCCTGGGCCAGTACGATAAAGCCATCGCAGATTTCACCGCGGGTCTCGATCTCAATCCCAAAGGCGCCAGCTCACTTTCTTGCCGCGGTATCGCAAAGCGGCGCTCAGGCGACACCGCGAGCGGCAACGCCGATGTCACAGCGGCCGAGGCCATAGATCCAAATGTTGCCAAAACCTATTCGGGCTACGGCGTCGCTCCTTGAACACGTTCTGACCGGCTGCCTGCCGCATGCAATCCACCGGACAAGAACGGCGCCGGCGGTCCGGGTTTCGATCGGGAAGGAACATTTCATGCCGAAGAATGTAATTTCGGCGCTTTTTATTATGGGCGCGTGCCTGCTGACTGTCCTGTCGCGGGCCTCTGCCGCCCCGCAAATGCTTCCTGACGACGTCGTGCCCCTGCATTACAACCTCTCGATCATACCCGATGCGCCGGCGCTGACCTGGCAGGGCAAAGTGGTCATCGCCATTGCGGTAAGGCGGCCGACAATCGATGTCGTGCTCAACGCCGAGGACCTCGCATTCGACCGGGTCACATTGGATGGCGCACGTAACGCCACGACGACGCTCGATACCGGGCTCGGGCGCGCCACCCTTCATTTCGCGGCCCCCATAGCACCCGGGCCGCATATTCTTTCCATTGCCTATCGCGGGAAGATCGGGCGCTCAACCCTCGGGTTCTTTGCTATGGACTATCAGACCTCTGCGGGCCGCGAGCGCACATTGGCAACGAATTTCGAACCGGCCAGCGCGCGCAGATTTCTTCCCTGCTGGGATGAGCCCGCGCGCAAGGCGACCTTCACGCTGACGGTAGATGTTCCAAACGATCGGACCGCGGTTTCCAACATGCCGATCCAGGCCACGGAACAGGTGTCTCCGGCCGTAAAACGCGTCCGCTTCGCGACAACGCCGAAAATGTCCACCTATCTCCTGTTCTTGGGCATCGGCGATTTCGAGCGCATCCATCGCGAGGTCGACGGCGTGGATGTCGGGCTCGTGGTCAAGCGCGGCGACACGGTCAAAGCGGCCTATGCGCTCGATCAGGCGGCGCTCCTGCTCCATTTCTATGACGATTACTTCGGCTATCACTTTCCACTCCCGAAGCTCGACCTGGTCGCGGCTCCTGGCGAGATCGAGGGCGGTTCGATGGAGAACTGGGGCGCGATTTTCTATTCGCAGGACGAGCTCTTGTTTGATCCGGCGAAATCGACCGAGCCCGAGCGTCAGGGCGTTTTCGAGGTCGTCAGCCATGAGATGTCGCATCAATGGTTCGGCGATCTCGTCACCATGGCATGGTGGGACAATCTCTGGCTGAACGAGGGCTTTGCAAACTGGATGCAGACTGTGGCCGCCGATGCGCTGCATCCGGAATGGAAAACGGGCCTGCAAGCGCTCGCGGGATACGATGCCGGCAAACAGGCCGACGCTGAGCCCTCAACGCACCCGATTGTGCAGGAAATCGACACGGCCGCGCAGGCCCTGCAGGCGTTCGATTCCATCACTTACGAAAAGGGCGCGGCTGTCATCACGATGCTCAACGCGTATATCGGTCCCGATGCCTTTCGAGACGGCATAAGGCGTTACATGAAAGCCCACGCCTTCGGCAATGCCGTCGATGCCGATCTGTGGAGCATCATGCAGGCGGCGGCGAATAAGCCAATCCTCAAGATCGAACATGACTTCACCCGCCAGGAGGGACTGCCGCTTGTCTGCGTTACCTTCCCGCAGGCGGGGCTTCATCTCGCGGAACTGCGGTTCTTCGAGAATTCACGCTCCGGCAGGCAGGGCGCGGCCCAGACCTGGACAATTCCGCTGTCTGTGGACACCGCGAGCGGGCAAACACAACGGATACTTCTCGCCGACACCGCCACACTTCCGCTGAATCCGCCGGTGCTCGTCAATGAAGGACAGACCGCTTATGCGCGCGTCCTTTATCCACAACCGGCATTCGATGCTCTTCTCCCCAAGGTAGCGGACCTCGCGCCCGTGGATCAGATCGGGCTCGCGAATGACAGCGCGGCACTCGGGCTCGCAGGCTACGCGCCGCTCAGCAATTTCTTCGCTATTGCACAGAAATTGCCGCCCGACGCCGATCCTGTCGTGTGGCGCGATGTCGTCCGCTTGGTATTGAGGCTCGATCATCATTATACCGATACGCCCTCCCGCTTCGCATTCCGCAGCTTCGCGCACAATCTGCTCGCGCCAGTACTCACGCAAATCGGCGAAGAACCGCGTCCCGGCGAGAGTCCGAATGCGCCAGCCTTGCGCGACCTACTTACCAGCACGCTCGGCCATATCGGTGACGCCGCAGTGATTGCGCGCGCGCGGCAACTTCTCGCGAGTGGCGGCGGATCGCCGGACGAACAACGTACGGCGCTTGATATCGCGGCGGAAACAGCCGACCCGGCAGAATTTGATCTCCTCCTCGATCGTGCGCGCAAGAGCGAAGATCCTCTTGACAAGGAGCGATTCTATGAATCGTTGAGCGGCGTGGCGGATCCCGACCTGGCAAAACACATGCTCACGATCGCACTTTCAAATGAAGTGCCGGCCGACAGCACAGCCGAACTGATCAGTGAGATTGCATACGAGCATCCTGCCCTTGTCTGGAGCGCGGCAGTGCCACATCTCGCCGAGCTATCGTCCGGAATGACACACGACGAACAGTGGGAAGTCGCGACAGCCGCCGCGGGCGAGCTCAGCGATCCAGCCCGTATTCCAGAAGTCCAGGCCTATATCGACGCGAACGTGCCTGCCGATGCGCGCCGGCCCTTCACCGCCGCCATCGCTGCGATCCAGGCAAATCACCGCATCGCCACGCGCGTGCTACCTGCCCTCGACGGCTGGATTCATGCGCAGGAAAAGGAATAGTTTCTCTATCTATCAGAAGGACACCGCGATGAAACCAATTTGTGCGCCGGGACTTGGAGCAATTGCACTGGTCTGTCTGTCTGTGCCCGTCGCGGCCGGAACGACCGCAACCGAGACCGCGCTGCAGATTCGTTCAGACAGCAAACTCGTTTTTCCCGCCGATTACAGGGAGTGGGTCTATTTGAGTTCGGGACTTGACATGAGCTATACTGCGGACTTGCCAATGGCCGGACAGCACATGTTCAACAACGTGTTTGTCCCACGATCTGCCTACGAGACGTTCCTCAAATCCGGTACCTGGCCCGACGGTACCGTGCTTATGCTGGAGACACGGGGCGCGGCCACCAACCAGTCGATCCTCAAGCATGGGCAAATCCAGACGGACGAAGTGATGGGTCTGGAAGCCCATGTGAAGGATTCGCGCTTCAAGGATGGTTGGGCGTTCTACGCCTTCGATGCTGACCGGAAGCCCGCAACGGAAATCCCACACGACGCGGCCTGCTATTCCTGTCACCAGGCACATGCAGCCGTCGACACGACCTTCGTGCAATTCTATCCAACGCTGCTTCCCATCGCGACCAGCCTGCACACGCTGAGCCCCAGCTATCTGGCGGAAACGGGCTCCCAAAAGTGACAGTCACGTTCCGCAAAAAGTCTGGCGGACGATTTCGTCATGCTTGGGCGGGTCGGCGTAGGCCGCAAATTTGGAACTCTCACGGTAAGGCTCCGACAGCACGTTTAGCAACCCGTTAAAAGGTATAGAATCGCCGCGTTCCTGCGCTGCGCTGATGACAGCCTCGACGCGGTGATTGCGGGGTATGTAAGCCGGATTTGCTGCGCGCATTGCCAAGGCGCGCTGGGCTGAAGAACTGCCGTTCTCCAAAGTGAGTCTCTGCCGCCATTTGTCGTGCCACATTTCGAAGGTGGAACTGCTTTCAAACATCGCGCGGAGCGGCGCGTCGTTTCCTCCCGCGCTATCGCAGAGCTGGCGGAATGTAAGCGTAAAGTCGGCGCGCAGATCCGCCATTAGTCCGAGGAATTCGCCGATCAATTGCACGTCGTCGGCGCGCTCGACCGCGAACCCGAATTTGGCGCGCAGGCCGCGCCTATAGGCCGTTTCAAACAGCACGGGATAGGCGTCAAGGGCTTTCTGTGCGAGAGCGACAGCAGATTCGCCCTGGCCGAGGAGCGGAAGAAGCGCTTCGGCGAAACGCGTCAGGTTCCACCAGGCAATGCGTGGCTGCTGGTCGTATGCATAGCGTCCGTGCTCATCGATCGAGCTGAACACCGTCGAAGGACTGTAGGCGTCCATGAACGCGCAGGGGCCGTAGTCTATGGTCTCGCCGGCGATGGAAGTATTGTCCGTGTTCATCACGCCATGGATGAAACCTACGCATTGCCAGCGCGCAATCAACTCCGCGGTCCGCGCGATGACCGCCTCCAGCAATGCGAGCGCCGGGTTCGATGCCTCTGCCGCATCGGGATAAAGCCGCTCGATCGCATAATCGGCAAGCAGGCGCACGGCGTCGGTGTCGCCGCGCGCCGCGAAGAATTCAAACGTGCCGACGCGGACGTGACTCCTCGAAACGCGCGCCAGAACGGCGCCGGGAAGCGGTCCGCTCTCGCGCCGGATGTTTTCACCGGTCATCACCGCGGCGAGCGTGCGCGTGGTCGGAATCCCGAGCGCATGCATTGCTTCGCTAATTATATATTCACGCAGTACCGGACCGAGCGCCGCGCGGCCGTCGCCGTTGCGCGAGAATGGTGTGCGGCCGGAACCTTTCAAATGAATATCATAACGCGTGCCGTCGCGCGCCCGCACTTCGCCGAGCAGGATAGCGCGGCCATCGCCCAGTTGCGGCACGAAATGACCGAACTGATGGCCGGCATAGGCCATGGCGAGCGGATCGGCGCCTTCAGGTATGGCGTTACCCGAAAGCACTGCGACGCCTTCGGGCGAAGCGAGCCAATCCGGATCGATGCCAAGTTCGCGCGCTAGCGGCACGTTCACCTGGATAAGCCTTGGCGCCGCCACCTTAGTCGGCTCAAGCTTTGCATAAAACCGTTCAGGCAAGCGGGCGTAGGAATTGTCAAACGTAAACATATTATATCATTACGACCAAATCGTCATGGTTCGCCGTCAAGTAACAGAACTGCTCCTACCCTTACCATCGCCGGGCGTGACCCGGCCATGGTGAGAACAATTATTTACCCATCCATCCGCAGCACGACACGGAACCGCGCCTTGCCGCTCATCATGCGGTCATAGGCGGCCTGCGCCTGTTCCAGCGGATAAATCTCGTTCATCGAGACGATATTGTGCAGCTTGCTGAAGGCAAGCGTGTCCTCGGAGTCGGCCGCCGTTCCCGAATACCAGCCTTTCACCGCTGCGCGCTTCGTCAGCAGATCAAGCGAATCGACAGTAAGCGCGCCCACTGCCCCGATCGCCATCAAAGTACCATTAGGCCCAAGGCCGCCGGAGATCGCCTGCATGGCCTGGGCGTTTGTAACGGTAGCAAGAATTGCTTTGGCACCACCCATCGCCTGCAGCGCCGCCGCCGGATCGGTCGCGTCGCTGTCGATGTAATCATGCGCGCCGAGTTCGCGCGCGAGCTTTTCCTTGTCGCGGCCGCGATTCACCGCGACGGTGCGGTATCCGGCGCGCGCGGCGAACTGAATGCCGAGATGTCCGAGACCGCCGACGCCATGAACGGCCACCAGATCGCCCGGCACCGCGCCGCAATGGCGGAGCGCGTTGAAAGTGGTAATGCCCGCGCAGAGAAGCGGCGCGGACTCGATGGAATCGAGATTGGCCGGCACGCGCGCAAGCGCTGAAGTAAGCGCGAGCATATGCGTCGCATAGCCGCCGTCGCGCGAGACACCCGTCGCACCCTTGATCGTGTCGCAGGCAAAAATATCTCCACGGCGGCAATGGGCGCACCAGCCGCAGGCGCCGGGCGACCAGCCCACGCCTACGCGGGTTCCGACCTCCCAGCCTTCCACATCCGGCCCAATTGCCTCGATCACACCTATGACTTCGTGGCCCGGGATGAGCGGATAAGCGAGGCCCGGGAAAAGTCCTTCGACGGACACGGAATCGCTATGACAGACTCCGCAAGCCCGTACCCGGATGAGAACCTCGTGCCGTCCCGGCGCCGGTATGTCACGCTCCTCGAGATAAAGCCCTTTCCCCGGCTCCTGCACGACCATTGCTCGCATTCTGGACATGGTTTTTCCTTCGAAAAGGAGCCCGCAGACACAGGAGGGATATAAGCTGCGATCCGGGCGCGGCAACTCATTCCTCGCGGCCGGCTTTTGCCGATCCACTTACGCCGGGGTTTCGACGACTGGAACTGCTCGGTGACTCGGCGAAGCTTTAGATTCGCGCTGGCAGTGGCATTCACCGCCGCGAATATGAGAAACAACAGAAAACAGGGCATGGCCCTCTTCTCATTGATCCGTGTTCATAGATTGCGGTGCGGTTCCTGTTCGGATTCGACGCGTCCGCAGGAAAAACATGGACGGATTCCCAAGTTTTCTGCCCCTATGACATCGGCAGTTCGCGCCTGCGGGAACCGCGGGGGAAAGCTTCGTCGATGCGGGTGAGATCCGCTTGCGACAAGCGCAATGTACCCGCCCCGGCGTTTTCCTCGACATGCGCGAGCCTTGACGCTTTGGGAATTGCGAACACGGAATCCCGCCGCGTGAGAAAGGCAAGCGCGACCTGACGCGGCGTCCCGCGAAGCTCGTCCGCGATTTCGCCAAGCACGCGGCCGCCTTTGCTGCCGGCGGCGGGAAAACGCCCGCTGCCGAACGGGCTGTAGGCCGTCACTGCGACGCGATGCTTTTCGCACCATGGAATGACATCGTGCTCCACCGCGCGTTGCTGCAAGTGATAGAGCACTTGGTTGCAGGCAATCTGCCCCTCGCCCGCGATTGCCAGGGTTTCTTCCAGGTCGCCGATGTCGAAATTGCTGACCCCCCAGCTCAGAATCTTTCCCGCACGCTTCAGCTCATCGAACGCCGAGATCGTATCGGTCAGCTGGTAACGCCCGCGCCAATGCAGCAGGTAACAATCGAGCCGGTCGGTCTTGAGGCGCGCGAGCGAACGTTCGCAAGCCGCCAATGTCCCGGCGCGCGATGCATTTTCTGGAAGCACCTTCGAAACCAGAAACACCTCGTCGCGCCGACCGGAAATCGCCTCCGCAACCAATTCCTCCGCCGCACCGGCGCCGTACATCTCGGCCGTGTCGATATGTTTCATCCCGAGATCGAGCCCGCGCCGCAGCGTGGCGATCGCCAAAGCACGATCCGCGCGCTCCAGATTCCACGTGCCCTGCCCCGCAATCGCGATATCGCGTCCGGTGGGACCGAATTTTCGCAACTCCATATCTGCCGCCCGACGCCGATCATGCCGAACTTACCAATACAGAACGCCAAAGGGATATTGGCCGATCAAGACCATTTTGGTTGACAAAATGACCAAAATGGCATCATCTCGTTCCCGTGGCTTTTTTGGGCCGAAAGCGATCGAAGCAGGTAGCCATTCCCTGGTGCAGGGTAGGAGGCAGGGAAGTTTGAAAACAGAGTGGGTAGCCACAACCATACCCGCACGTTACCGCTCCCGGGCTTCGTCCGACCGCAACGTGCCGTGCGAGCGCTGCCCGAGCAGGAAATCCGGGAGGAAGCGGCCAAGAGAGACAGAGCAGGAGCGGCCTTTTTCCCTGGTCCAGGGAAAATGGCAGGGAATAAATAATTTTCTTCGAAAGGCGAAGGATGAAGTAACAATCTGTTGAACGATCGCCGAAGTCGGGAGTTCTCCGGTGGAACGCGTTTCCCGGCCGCAGCGTTTGTTCGTCCGGCTGGCCAGTTCAAAAAAAATGGGGAATTGATGCCGACGGTAGAGAACGAATGGGAAAGCATCCGCGACAAATTGCGCGGAGCGACAGCGAACCTGCATGCCGAATTCGATGCGATAGGAAACGCACTGTTGGCCGAAGGCGCAGAAGGTTATGCCCGCTTCCTTGCCGGGCAAGGCGCTGTGGTCATTCCGCTTGAGAAACGGCTCGAAATAGCCGGAATCGGAAACCTGCTCCCGGATTGGGCTGAGCGCGCGCGCCGCTTCGAACTGAAAGCGGATCTGCGCGAGATCAGGCAGGCTTGCGAATTCGCCGAGGTTCCGGTCTATCGCGCGCCGGCCGAACTCCTCGGCGCAGCCTATGTGCTGGAAGGATCGCGCCTCGACGCATCATTGCTCTTGCAGACGCTGGGTCGCTCCGCGGCCACGCGCTTTCTGCGTCACGGAAAAGGCAAGGGTTATTGGCCGCGCTTTTTGAGCGTGCTCGAAACAAGCGACGCGGTGCGCGAGAACTTCGAACAGACAATGGCGGTGGCGACGGAGATTTTTGGGTTCTTTATCCGCGCCATGCGCTCGGCCGCGTGCAATCCGAGGCTTGAGCTCCGCAGAAAAGGCATCGCCGCAGTGCAGGAAGCGGCCATCTGCGCCTGACGGGCGGAGCGACGGTTTGCTCCGACAACCTTACTCAAGGGGGTCTGTTTCGGTTACCGCCGCTTCGCCCTATACGATATTGCGCAAGAGCCATCACGGAAGCAATCATCCGCCAGGGCGGCCCGAGCCAAAGATGTGGACGAATCGGTCGTGGCGCTCGCAAGCGGCCGTTCAATTCAATGCGAAGAGAGGCGGGAGTCGGACTGGGAACCCGCATCAAGCGACTCCTCGATCCATTCCCGGATCTTGGACTTGGGCAGTGCGCCAACCTTGGTGGCGGCGACCTGGCCGTCGCGGAAGATCATCAGTGTCGGCACGCCGCGCACGCCATATTTGCTCGGCGTCTGGGGGCTTTCGTCGATATTGAGCTTGGCCACGGTCACCTTGTCCCCAAGCTCGGTCGCAAGCTCCTCGAGCGCCGGCGCGATCATGCGGCACGGCCCGCACCACTCCGCCCAGAAATCGACAACGACGGGCTTCGCGGCCTTCAGAACATCGGCCTCGAAGCTAGAGTCGGAAATCTTCAGCGGCGGCATCGGTGCATCCTGGAAAAAGCGCGTCGGCACGAGATTTAGGAACCGGTTCGGTTCCGGTCAAGGCGAGCGGCGATGCGGGCGAGTTCGCCTTCCAGAAGCCCCGCCGGAAGCGGCATCAGCACAGGGCCGGCGGTCCACACCAGGGCGCAGTCAATACGTCGCCCAAGGAAGACTTTGCCAAGTGCCGCCCGGTAAAGCGCCATCTGGCCGAGATAAAGCCGCGCGACCTCGGCCGCTTCCGAAGGCACGGGACGGTTGGTCTTGAAGTCGATGGCAAGAACCGCTTCGTCGGTAACGGCCAGACGGTCCAGCCTTCCGCTCACCCGCGCCTCGGGTCCCAGCTCGGGCAGATCGGCGACGATTGCGATTTCGGCCCGCGATCCCGGCGCGAAGGCCGCCGCAAAATCCGGATGGTCGAGCACGGCAAAAGTTTCTGCGATCAGCTTCCCGCTTTCTTCCCCGTCCAATCCCCGCGCGGAGAGATAGCGAAGCGCCGCGTCCAGCCGGTCCGCGGTTGGAACATCGGGCAGACGGGCGAGCAGCGCATGTACGATCAGGCCGCGATCGAAGCGCTCCGCACCCCGTGGCAACACGCGCAGCGGTTCAGCGCCATCGGCCGCGTCCGAGGGACGGATCAGCCGCGGCCTTGCCAGCTCCTGTTTCACCGGCTTGCAGGCCCATTCCGGAAGTTCGACGGCAGCCGTGATACTAATTTGCTCCGCGTTCCCGGTCGGTTTCGATTCATGCGCAATCTCCTCGTCTTCGCCGATGACAATTCCCCGCGCCTCGGCGACCGGCCGCATCAGGTCATACCAGGAGCCTGGGCGCACACCCTTCTTGCCTTCGAAGCCGCAGATATGGAGTTCGTCCCGCGCGCGGGTCAGCGCAACATAGAGGAGGCGCCGGTGTTCGCGCATCGCATCGTCATGCGCGCGTGCTTTCGCGCTGCGCACGCATTCCGGCGCGTCCGTTTCGGCCATCGGAAAAAAGACCTCGTCGTCGTGATAGAGCAGCGCCGCGTGACGTGCCGCACCCTGGGGGATCGTCGTCGTGTCGGGAAGTATGACGATATCGGCCTCAAGCCCTTTCGCGCCGTGCACGGTCATCACCCGCACTTCGTTGCGACCGCGCTCCATGTCGCGCCGGATCTCGGCATCCCCCGCGTCGAGCCAGTGCAGAAAGCCCTGCAGCGACGGCGTATTGAGATGCTCGTAGGACAGCGCGAGCGTGAGGAACTCGTCGACAGCGTCGTTGGCTTCCGCGCCCAGCCGAGCGAGCAGACGCTTTCGCCCCCCGCGCGGTCCCAGGGCATGCGCGTAGAATTCGAAAGGCGGTGTAAAATCGGCGCGGCTGCGCGCTTCTGCCAGGAGTTCATACGCAAAGGAAAACGCGGGCGTTTCTTCGCGACGCGTTTCGAGCGCGCCCCACAACGTTCCCTCGCGATCGACAGCAAGCAAATAAAGCTCTTCCTCCGAAAACCCGATCAGAGGCGAACGCAGCAACGCCGCCAGACTGAGATCGTCTTCGGGCAGGAGCACGAAACGGCCAAGCGCCATGAGATCCATCACCGCTATCTGTTCGAGCAGACGGATGCGGTCGGCGCCTGCCACCGGCACGCTGCGCAGCTTGAGCTGGCGGATCAGTTCGCGCCCAAAAGGCTCGCGCCGCGGCATCAGCACCATGATATCGCCGGGCCGGATTGGTTCCGCGTGACCGGGCAGATAACTGCTTCCATCGGTCCATTTGCGGATATTGTCCGCGACCTTCGCGGCGAGCTGCGCGACCGGGCTCCATTCGGGTTCGATATCGACCGGCGCCTGCCACGGATCGCGTTCGGGTTCTTCCACCGGCTTTATCGTCGGCCAGAAAACCACCTTGCCGACCGCGTGCTCGCGAGCGGCCTCGTGCGTAATTTCCCCGGACGAAACACCTTCGCGAACCTTCTCATTCGCGAATACCGCGTCCACGAATTCGAGAATCTCCTGCGCAGAACGGCGCGACCTGGCGAGACCGACCGAAACAAAATTCTCCACCGCCTGCCGGCGAAAATACGCGCGATTGATCTCGAACTGCGTCGGATCAGCGCCCTGGAAGCTGAAAATCGACTGCTTCTCGTCGCCGACAACAAACAGCGTGCGTGTTCGTCCGTCCCGTCGATCTGTGCCCTGCCCCGCGAAAAACTCTCCCGCCAGTTGGCGGACGATACGCCATTGCTGGGGGCTCGTATCCTGCGCCTCGTCAATCAGGATGTGATCGAGACCGCCATCGAGCTTGTACAGCACCCAGCCCGCGGCTTCGCGCCGCTCCAGAAGCCGCAACGTCTCGGCAATGAGATCGTCATAATCGAGAACGCCGCGCATCCGCTTCGCACGCGTGTATTCCACATGCGCGGTTTGCGCGAGCGTCAGCGCCGCAATCGCCAGTGCAGCCGCGCGCGCGGCGCGGCAACGCTGCTCAACTTCATAGAAACGAATCGCCGCATCCTGCAGGCGCAGATAGAGTTCGCCATTCGCCGCAATCAGCCCCTTGGTGGCGAGATTGGCGCGCGGCGTTCCGCCCGTCGTGAAAAATACCTTGCGAAAGTCGTCATAACTTCCACTTTCGAGCGCCTGCGCGAGAGCCTGCGCGAGTTTTCCGTCAGTCGTTTTTCCGCTGGCGAGCCAGGCCGCGATTTCACGGAACTCGGCTTCGGCGGCTTTCATTCCGGCACAGAATTGGGCTTCGACAGTCTCGTAGCTCTCGCCCGGTTCGACACCGTGCGCGCGCGCGACGGCCGGAACAATGGCGTCCGCCTCCCCGTCCAGGCGTTCGATAAAACGTTCGAATTTTCGGCGATCGCCGCCAAGCACGGAAGCGAGTATGTTGTTGAGCTTGTCTTCGCCGGCATGCGTGGCGAGATAGGCTGCCGCTTCCGCGAGCTTCTCTTCGCCCTCGCCCGCGCGTTCGAGGATGCGATTCCGCGCCTCGGCAATCAGCTCATTCGCGGTCTGTTCATCGAGCACGTCGAAGGACGGCGGCACGCCCGCTTCGACGGGAAACCGCGCGAGAATATACTGACAGAAGGAATGAATGGTTTGTATCTTAAGTCCGCCGGGCGTTTCTAACGCGAGCGCAAAAAGCCGGCGTGCGTCGCGCAAACCTTCGATATCGCGGCTTCCGGCGCCGATCTTTTCCAGACTTTGTGCAAGCGCCGCATCGTCCAGCATCGCCCATTCGCCGAGCTGTTTGAACAAACGCCCGGCCATCTCGGCCGCCGCGGCCTTGGTGTAAGTCAGACAAAGGATGCGCGGCGGCGCGGCACCGTCAAGAAGGAGACGCGCAACGCGGTTCGCCAGCGTGTAGGTCTTGCCGGTGCCGGCATGCGCCGACACCCAGGCGGAAAGGCGCGGGTCGGCAGCATCGGGCGGAACGGGAACCGGACTCATGATCCGTCCCAGCCGGCCGCAGACCATTCCAGCACGCGTGCGAGATGATCGTAATCACCTGCGCCGTCCACACTGAACGGTGCCACTCGCGGCAGATAGGCGGTTTCCTCGCGGTCGAATTCGGCGACCAGGCGCGCCAGATTGGCATAGGTTTCCGCCGCCAGCCGACGCGCATCGCCTTTGACGACGCGCGTTTTCCCCGGCTGTTCGCCGCCGGAATACTGGATATAGACAAGTTGGGCGGGCACAAGCGGCGCGACTCCTTCGAACCCGCCGCGCTCAAGGATGGCGCCTTCGAGCGGCAGCTGAGAAGCGAATACGCCGACCTGCGAATCGCTCGGCGGATTGCCGGTCTTGTAATCGATGACCGCAGCTCCCCCACCGCGCAATTCATCGATGCGGTCCGCGCGACCCGTAAGTATGAAATCCCCTGCGGGTGCTTCGATTTTCAGCTTGCCCCTGATTTCGAGATACGAACGCAGGATTTCCGGGCGGCGTCTCTGCTCGTCTCCCACGAACCATCTCGCAGCGCGCGCAAAACGTGGGCGCCAGACGGCGAGTGTCGCCTGCGGGATGCCGTAACGCGCAAAAACCTCCTCGGAAATACCAATCAGCCTGGCGACTGGTTCGGGCAGACAACCTGTTTTCGCCTCGCCGATGAACGCTTCAAGAATTTCATGCATGGCGCTCCCGCGATCCATCGGACCGATCTCGGCGTCCAGCGGATCGAGTGGCTTCAGCCGCAGCACATATCGGGCATAGATCGCATAAGGATCGCGCAGCCATGTTTCTATTTGCGTAACCGGCAATTCGCGCGGCCGTTTGCTGACAGGCGGACGCGGCTCCGGTCGCGGGGCGGGTATCGGCGCGCGATCCGGCACCGCGAATTTCATCGCATAAGCAGAGTACGGTTTGGTCGGCTCGAGCTTCTTTTCGAGCTTCAATCCCTTCGTGAGTTGCTGAAGTCGCTGCAGCCACCGCGACTCGACGGTCGGCGTGCCGTCCACTTTCAGCGCGCGCGTGAGTCGTATTTCGGGCATCGCCGCAAGCGTCGCGAAATCATGCGCGGCAAGGCCGATGGCGCGTTCCGGAGATTCCAGTCCGAGCGTTTCGCGCATCGGTCGCGAGAGCCAGGGATCGGCCGCGGACGATTGCGGCCAGGTGCCTTCGTTCAGGCCGCCGAGCACGACAAGATCGAAATGCTGCAGCCGCGCTTCGAGCGGACCGAGAATGGCCAGCCGCGGATGGCGGCCATAAACGGGCCTGATCGCGCGCTCTTCCGCGAATTGACGAAACAGTTTCGGATAGGATGAAGGCGTTATTGGAGGCAAGTCGCGACCGGCGCCTGTCAGCGCTTCGATCAGTTCAAGCACTGCCTCGCCGGCGTCGCCGCGCCATAGTTGGTCTCTGCCGGACAGTTTCTCGGCGGCGTCCCGGTGGAGTTGCGCGAGGTCCGAGAGCGAAATGCTTCGTGTGTGCATCGCGTCGGCAAGCGGCGTTAGCAGCACCATTTCCTTATTGAACCACTCATGCAATTCCTTGAGTATGGGCGCAAGCGTCGACTCGTCCCGTTCCGCGAGTTTGCTTTTGATCGCCTTTGAAATTCCGGCAAGCCCTGGATCGGGGCGCGGTCCGCGCATGGCATATTTGTCCAGCACGCGCGCATGGCGCCGGAAATCACCTGCCCTTTCGCCGCCGGCAAACGGATGCTTGAACAATGCGAGGAGCAGCGCCGGCGCGAATTCTTCCGCGGCCGCTTCGGCAAGCAAGGAAAGAAACACGGCAGGTGGTGTCTGCGCGAGCGGCACACCGGCGGAATCGTCAATCGCAATGTTCCAGCGCGCGAGCTCCGCGACTACGCGTCGCGCAAGTCCCCGGTCGGGCGTAACAAGCGCCGCAGTCTTGCCCGGCTCTTCCACGGCTTCGCGGAGCATCAAGGCAATGGCAAGCGCCTCTTCGCCCGGATGAGCGACCGTGATGACGCCGACGCCGTTCAGTCCTTGGGCAATCAGCCCGCTTCCGCGTCCCGCCAGCGCGCGCCAGGCATCCGTTGTCGGCGCCGGCCGCAACGTCTCGCGCAGCAGCGTGATACGGGCTCCTCCGTTGTAATCCTGATTGTCGTCGTCGCCGGGCCAGTCCTGCACATCGGCGCGATCTGCACCCAGCCGCATGAGAAGTTGTTTCATCCCGTATTGCGGGTGACCGGGCTCTAGAACATTCCAGCTGGCCGCATCGAGCTCGCGGTCGAGCGCGGGAAGTATCACGGCGCCCGCCGGCAATTCTGCGATCGCACCGAGAAGTTCGGCCGTGGCAGGAATGCTGCCGGTCGTACCGGCAGCGATGACAGGAGAGTCCGGTTTTGCTTCGCGATAGCGCCGCGTCAACCGCGCGAGCAGGAGATTGCGTCGTGTGGCCGGGTCGAGTGCGCCTTCCACGGCAAGCAGCGTCGGCCATTCGTCGCGAAGCAAGATGAGAAAGTCGCGGACATCGGCCCAATGTTCGGCAAAACTCTTCGGAACGAGCCCTTCGAGCTTTCCGAGATCGGCTTGTTGTGTTTCCGCTTCGTCGAGGAACCGCGCGAGGTTGCGCGCCATTGCCGTGGCCTGGGCAAATCCGAAATCTGCATCGCGGCGGCGTTCCGCCCATCTCTGGACCAGCATCGCGAGCAGAAGACGGCGCCGTACGGGATCGATCGCGGGCAGGAGCGAAAGATCATCCGCGAGCGGATCGAACAGGAGTTCGTCATCGTCGATATCGCCCAATGGACGAACGTCGGGAAGCAGCGCCGCGCCATTCAGCACGCGTGCGAATGTCTCAGCGAGCGTGCGCGCGGCGCGCCGCGTCGGCAGATAAATCGTCGCTGCAGAGAGCGCGACTGGATCGTGTTCGGCGCCGAGTTGTTTTATCAACCCGCGCGCGAGCGTTTCGGCGAAGGGTACGCCGGCGGGAATTGTATAAAGTCCCGGGCGCATGGAACTACGCCGGCATCAGATCGGCCAGAAACTCTTCCGATTGCCTGAGCGCCTCGGGCGTGCCGACATGCATCCAAACTCCGTCCAGCCGGACGCCAAAGAGCCGCCCGCTTTCGATCGCCCGATCCCACAGAGGATTGATTGAGAACGCACCCGGCTTCGCGCCATCGAAAAAGCGTGGATGTATTATCTGCACACCCGGGTAGGCGAAAGGCGACAGACGCCCCTCCGGCACGCGCGAGAGCCGGCCATCCGCATCCATCAGGAAGTCGCCGGGTCCCTCATAGCCGATTGCCGTCACGAGCGATGCCGCAAGAAGCAGCGCATCCATTTCGTGCGGATTCCAGCGGGCGATCATGCGTTCAAGCGCATGACCGTAACCTTCGACCCAGATGGAATCGGCGTTGTGTGTGAAGAAAGGTTCGCCTTCGAACATCGGCAGCACTTTGAATATGCCGCCTCCCGAACCGAGAATCGCATCGGTCTCGTCGGAGACAACAATCTCAACATCGCGACGCGTGGCGAGATGCGATCTCAGAAGCTCGGCATGATGATGGACATTGACGACGATCATTTCGACGTCTGCGGAGACAAGACGGTCGATCACATGGTCGATCAGCGCCTTGCCGCGCACTTTGACGAGCGGTTTCGGCACATTTTCGGTCAGCGGACGCATGCGCGTGCCAAGACCCGCCGCCAGGATCATCGCACGCCTGGGACGGCTCATGCCATCGCTCCTTCGTGTTTCACGCCGTGCCGCACCTCGCATGGAATGGCGCGGTCGTACCAGCTCCGCAGATTTGCAAGCGCGGGATGGGCAAGATCGCCTTCGAGATAATTCCACACCCGCGGCAGATGCGCGAGATAACGCGGCTTGCCGTCGCGGCTCGCCAGGCGGGCGAATATGCCTGCAATCTTCGCGTTGCGTTGCGCCGCTGTAATTGCCGCCTCCGCCGTCCACACCTCCCTGTCGAGCGCGCGGCCTTGGTCTTTCATCGTGGCGAGATAGTGCGCTTTCATGGCAGCAGCCAGTTCCGGCGACACATCCCGTCGCGCGTCTTCGAGCAATGAAATAACATCGTAGCTTCTGTTGCCGGCAAGCGCGTCCTGGAAATCGATCATGCCCACGCGCGCCGCGCCCTCGCGTTGCGGAAGCCAGAACAGGTTTTGCGCGTGATAGTCGCGATGGACGAAAACAGGCTCCGGCGGGCGAATCGTTTCGAGCGCTTCGCGCCACAGCTCACGATGCTCCGACTCCTCATCCGCGCTTGCGGGGCGCCCCAGGGCGAGCGGCATGTACCACTCGGTCATCAGGCCCGTTTCGGCGAGACAGGCCGTCAAATCATAATCGTAGAGCGCCGCCGCAGGCGACAGACGCGGCGGCGCAGGGTCCGCGTGCAGGCGCGCGATTGCGTCAATGGCGGCCCGGTAGAGAACGTCCTCGTCCACGCCTTTGCCCAGCACGTCGGCATATAGGTCGTCGCCGAAATCCTCCAGCAGAACGAAGCCTTGCGCGGTGTCCTCGGCATAGATCTCGGGCGCCGCAAGACCGCGGGAACGCAGGAAATTGGCCGTCGCAATGAATCTTTCGCAGTCGGCGCCGGCGAGCCTTGCGGTGGCATTGTAGCCAAGCGCCTGCCGTTCCTCGGGCGTAGCCGTGGGCGGGCTGGGCGGCGCCTCGCTGTTCTGCGGCTGATCCATGAGCATCGCGCCATGGCCGTTCTGCCGCACGCGATAATAGTGCCGCGTCGATGCATCGCCCGGCAGTGCGGCGACCTTCGCATTTTCCCAGCCGGCCTGCGCGAGAAAGGCATGCGCCGCCTCGCCCCGTTCGTGGTTCAAACTTACGCCTTTCCGCCCGAAATCAATTGCGCCCAGCGCGCCGGCCCCGAGAATTGCACGGCACGGTCGTTCTCGCCAAGAATCTCGATGTGAATTGCGAGCGCGTCGGCGGGTATCCGGTCGGGTGCGCGCTGCGGCCATTCGATTATCACAGCTCCCTCCTTCACTGCATCCTCGAGACCCAGCTCGTCAATCTCCGCCGGATCCTCAATTCTGTAGAAATCGCAATGCGCGATTTTCAGGCGCGGCGTGTCGTATTGCTGGACCAATGTGAAGCTCGGGCTTGGCACTTCGCCGGTCACACCCAGCGCCCGCAGGATCGCGCGCGCAAGCGTCGTCTTGCCGGCGCCGAGATCGCCTTCGAGTGCGATAGTATCGCCTGCCGTCAAGAAGGATGCGATTCGCCGCCCGAGTTCTTCGGTTTCAGGAAGACCGTAAGTCGTCTTTAGGACTTTCCAGCCTGGAACATCATCCGCCATTCCGCTCTCTATGTCACGCTCATGGCTTAAGTTGAATTAGATGTTAGGATTGTGAATCACGATGCTCTTGGCCGCAACCGTTCTCCTTCTGGTTTCCACGCTGGTTCTGGCATGCCGCCTACTTCCTGTTCAATGGTTACGAAGCAAGCACGTCGATGGGTGGGACGCTCACCGAATTCCGGTTCACCGTTACGCTTGCCGCAGTCGGGATCGGCCTGCTGCTGACATTGTCAATGGGGTTCCTTGGCGGGCTGTTTCCGGCAATCCGCGCCGCGCGCCTGCCACTTGCCCGGGCTTTGCGGGACGCCTGACACCTTCGCCCCCGGACTTTCATTTCGACTATGCTGTATGACATTCTCCGCGTCACGGCGCTGCACCGCGGAGGCTTGATTGCCCATCGATCTTGAAGCCTATCTTGAACGCATCGGATATGATGGCCCGCTCGCGCCGGAGTTGGGGGTGCTGCAGGCGCTGCTGCTGCGCCACCTCTCCACCATTCCGTTCGAAAGCATCAGTCCGCTGCTGGGACTGCCTGTCCTGCTCGATCTCGAATCGCTGGAAAACAAGCTCGTCCGAGGCGGACGCGGCGGCTATTGCTTTGAACAGAATGGCCTGTTCTTCCACGTGCTTTTGCATCTGGGATTCCGCGTGACGCCGCTCGCGGCGCGCGTTCGCCTGATGATGCCGCCCGATGCGCCGCAGACACCCCTGTCCCACATGATGCTTGTGGTGACGCTGGACGAGGGGGAATTCGTCTGTGACGTGGGCTTTGGCGGACAGAGCCCTACCGCGCCGCTTCGTCTCGTAACCGACCTGGAACAGCAGACACCGCATGGCGGATACCGTTTGCGATCATGCGATGCCGGTTTCGAGCTCGACATGCAGCTCCCGGAGAGTTGGGCCGTCCTGTACCGCTTCGCGCGCGACGTCCAATCGCCGCGCGACTACGACGTGTACAACTGGTACACGGCGACGCATCCTGCATCCCTGTTTGTCAACAATCTTGTCGCCGCGCGGGTGCTTGGGGATTCCCGCCTGAATATGCTGAACGACGAAGTAACATTGCAGCGGAGCGGCGGGCAGCGCGAACACCGCGTCATTTCGGGGGCCGATGAAGCGCATGATGTGCTGAGCCGCGAATTCGGCATTCGGATCGCACGCCCCGACATCGAGCGTGTCTGGCCCTGCCTTCCGAAGACGGCGCGACTCGAAACGTGAGCCGGATCGGGAACCGTTTTGCAGGTTGAACTTTGCATCCAGGGATTCCGGCCCGGACAGCCGGGTCGCAACTTTTCGAGCGGAGATCGGACGATGAAATGCCTTGCAGCTCTATCCCTTTTGCTATCCGTCGCGTGGAGCGGCAGCTGGGCGGCGGATGTTCCGGGGCAGCGTTTCTCCATTTCACCGGCAAGCCTGCCCAAACCGTTCGCCACGCCCGCTGTCGACAACACGTCGGAAGTCATTCCAAGGCCGGCAGGCGCAGTCCTCAAAGCGCCGGACGGTTTCGTGGTTTCCGTATTTGCCCCCGACGTGCCCGGCGCCCGCTGGATGACCGTGGCGCCGAATGGCGACGTGTTTCTGGCCGAGTCCGATTCCGGCAACGTCGTCGTGCTGCGACCTTCCCGGGACGAATCCCGCGCCGCGCGGGTTTCGACCTATGCGTCCGGCTTCGCGCGGCCGCATGGGCTCGCGATCCATGACGGATCACTCTACGTCGCCGACACGAAATCCCTCTGGCGGCTTCCCTACACAGATGGTGCGCTGCGAAGCACGGGCAAGCGCGTGCATCTTGCCGACACGACGCCGGCGCAAGGTGTGGGTCACTTCACGCGCGACATCGTTTTCGATTCCAAAGGCGATTTGTTTCTAACTATCGGCAGCAGGGACAATCTGGCCGAGGACCCGTTGCCTTATGCCAGCGTGCAGCGCGTCAATCCGAATGGGACATTGACCACATTCGCGAGCGGCCTGCGCAACCCGGTCGGCATCGCATTTTATCCGGGTACGGACGATCTCTACGTCACCGTGAACGAGCGCGACGGGCTGGGCGACAATTTGCCCCCCGATTATCTGACGCGCATCCAGCAGGGCGATTATTTTGGGTGGCCTTATGCATATACGGGATCGCACCCCGATCCGACTTACGGATCGAAGCGGCCCGATCTCGTCGCGAAGACGAAAACACCGGACGTATTGTTCCAGGCGCATTCGGCGCCGTTGGGCCTCGTATTTTACGAAGGCAGTCAGTTTCCCGCAGAGTACAAAGGCGACGCCTTCGTGGCGCTGCACGGCTCGTGGAATTCCGCGCATCCCACCGGATACAAGGTCGTGCGTATTCACTTCGCGAACGGACGGCCGGAGAATGCGTATACCAATTTCGTGACCGGCTGGTGGAACGGCAGCACATCGCCCGCGCGCGTCTGGGGCCGGCCGGTTGGCCTTGTGGTGGCAAAGGACGGAAGCCTTCTCATCGCCGACGACAAGGGCGGCAGCGTATGGCGCGTATCGTACAAGAGCAGGTAAGAACCTCGATGCACTAATCCGGAAGTACATACAAAGTAATGCTTTGCGCTGGCTCCTCATCGGACAGGACGCCATTCGACCAGGAAATATTCGACAGCTGGGTTATCACGTTGCTCGAGGCCAGGCGGTAGACCTCGGCCGAGCCCGAGGCCGCAAAATTCGCGAGCGTGACGTTTACGGGAAGCGTCCGGCTCAGCATCTTGTTGATGACCATCAGCGTCATCGCGCCGTCGTTCGTGCGCAGGGCCGCAAAAGCGGAGAGATTGTCGGGGTTGGGCACTTTGGCATAGATGCTCGTGTCGCCGAAGGCCGATCCGGCGCCATCGTAGTTGCGGTACATCTGCATCGCCTTGTAAGTCGGCGTGGTGTTGTCCGGAACCGTCCAGCGCGTTGCCATGTCGAGTCCCTCGCGCCCGAAAATGCCGTAAATATCGGCCTGGGTCGTCGCGCCGTTGATATAGGCCTCCGCGCCCCAATTGTATTCCGTGATGGCGACGGGCGTGCCGGCGTAATAATGGCCGGAAATCCATTTCTTCATGCGCGGAATCAGATAGACCGGCGCATCGATCCAGCTTTCGGAGACATATCTGGGATCCCAGAGCTGCCGCGTGGAGCGATTGCGCAGCAGCTGCATCTGTTTGGAGACATCGTTGCTGTATTCGCCGCCCTGCGGGTAGAAATGCACGCTCAGCACGTCGACGGGATGGCCCGCAGCTTTCCATTCGTCGAGCAACCAGGGAATGTAATACACCCCGTTTTGTTCTTTCCTGTGATCCGGATATCGCTTGTAGCCGTGCGCCGCCGCATATTGCTGGTCGAAGCCGCTATAGAAATAACCTTCCCAGCCCCATTCTTCGGGTGCCACGACCTGTGCATCGGGATCGGCTTTTTTGATCTTCGCGGACTCGGCTATCACCTTGTCGCGATATTCGATCGCGTGCGGACCTACGGGATGGGCGTCGCGGTGGGTCGAGAACCAGATGCTCGCCTCGTTGTCCATGAGATAATAGGGAACACCGCCATTGTTGGCCGTTCCCCAGGTCCGGATCAGATGTTCGATCCATTTCTGCTCGCGGAAGGGACTGTCTGTTATATAGGCGTCGTGCGGATCGTTGCCGGTTATATCCGTGCTGCAGTCGGTTTCGATGCCGTCGCCCGCATCGGGGAAGTATGGATCGGTGGCGCACTGGGCGCCATATTTGTTCACCGAGAAGCTCGGTAAAATCGCGCGGTTCGCGCCCAGATTGGCAACCCAGCCGATCAGCGGCACAGTCAGCATCGGCTGCGCGTTCGCGGCCTGGCTGTCTGCGACGAATGTATCAGCCTGTGCGCCGGCTACGGCGCTGTCCTGCGGATAGCTTTCGAAATACCAGTCCGCGTCGAGGTTTTCGGCATTGAGCGCCCAGTTGTAGGTCGTCATCGCATTGCCGCCCATCCGGTTCAGCGGCGCATTCAGCGCGATAAGATCGGCCGTCGCGCCGAATGCCACGCCGTAGATCTGCGGATTGATCGGATGAACGTTCTTCGTTGCGTCGACGCTGATTGTGACGGGGCCGTTTTCTGCTGCAACAGCCGGCGCAATACCGGACGGCGTCGCCACGAAGAGACCGGACACGCCGGACAGCAGCAGAAGGCGCAAACCGCCCGAAATGTCGTCGGCCAGACGCATCGATCTCTCCTTCTCAATCCATTGGTATTATTGCGTACCCGGATTAATGGGAAATTTCCGAAGCAGATGAAACATTCGTCGAATCTTCGCGGCTTTCATGCTTCCGCGCGCTGCGGGACCGTCAGCCCACGCTGCACGGCGGGACGCGCAAGGCCACGCTCCAGCCACGCCGGAACATTTGTCAATTCGTCGAAGCGGACGATATCCCGCGCACCGTAGAAACCTATCAGGTTGCGCACCCAGCCGAGCGTCGCAATATCGGCAATCGTATAATCGTCGTCCATGATCCATTCCCGGCCCGAGAGACGCGCTTCAAGCACGCGCAGGATGCGCCGCGACTCGTCGCGATAGCGTTCGAGCGGCCGTTTGTCGGGAATCTCCCTGCCGGCAAATCTGTGGAAATAGCCGAGCTGTCCAAACATCGGGCCGACATGCGCCATCTGGAAAAACACCCATTGGACGGTGTGGTAACGCCGTGCCGGATCGCTCGGCAGCAGACGGCCCGTTTTCTCGGCGAGATAGACGAGGATCGCCCCCGATTCGAAGAGGCCGAACGGCACGTTGTCGGGGCCGTCGGGATCGATGATCGCCGGTATCTTGCCGTTCGGATTGAGCGACAAAAATTCCGGCGTGAGATTTTCGTTCTCGCCGATATCGACACGGTGCGCTTCGTAGGGAAGCCCGAGTTCTTCGAGCGCGATAGAGATCTTCACGCCGTTCGGCGTCGGCAGCGAATAGAGTTGCAGGCGGTCGGGATGCGCCGCCGGCCAGCGCGCGGTGATCGGAAAAGCGGACAGGTCGGCCACGTAAACTCCATTATTTTTGCGTTTGCACGAGATGCGATATTCATGAATCAAGTGGCTTTGCCAAGTCGCGAAAGACGCGCTAGGCATAGCTGCCACGGGTCCCGGCCGAGGCTGCGGGCTCTTCACCACTTTACCGGACACGTCAGCCGCATATGTCGGAGAGCATTGTTATCGTTGGAGCCGGTCAGGCGGGCGCGCAGGCTGTGGCCACATTGCGCGCCGAAAGTTTTTCGGGCGCACTCACGCTTGTCGGCGATGAACCGTTTCCGCCCTATCAGCGACCGCCGCTCTCGAAGGCTTATCTCGCGGGCACATTCGAACGCGAGCGCCTGTTCCTCAAGCCTTCCGCGTTCTATGCCGGAGCCGATTGCGAACTGATTTTGGGAGTTGCCGCGACCAGGCTTGATCGGGGCGGGCAGACCGTTGCGCTCACGGACGGACGGCTGCTTGCGTATGACAAGCTTCTGATTGCGACGGGTTCGCGCGTCCGGCAGATTCCTGTTGCGGGCGCCGACCTTGCCGGCATTTATTACTTGCGCGGGATCGCCGATGTCGACCTGCTGCGTGGCGCGTTCGCGAAAGGCAACCGGCTCGCCGTGGTCGGCGGCGGGTATATCGGCCTTGAAGTCGCTGCGGTGGCTGTCATGCACGGTCTCGAAGTAACGGTTTTCGAGTCGCTCGACCGGGTGATGGCGCGCGCTGTTTCCCCGGCGCTGTCTGAATTCTACGAGCGAATTCATCGCGATGCCGGCGTGCGCTTCGAGTTGAACACGACTGTTGAAGCATTCGAAGGCGAAGGGAAACTCGAGGCTGTGCGCGCGGGCGGCCGCTCATATCCAGCGGATATTGCGCTGGTCGGAATTGGTATTTTGCCGAATGTCGAACTCGCGCAACAGGCCGGGCTTGCCTGCGAGGACGGCGTCATGGTCGACGATTGTGCGCAAACCGACGACCCCGCCATATTTGCGGCCGGAGATTGCACGCGCCATGTCGGCCGCGACGGCGCGCTGATCCGGCTCGAATCCGTACAGAATGCAATCGACCAGGCCAAGCATGCCGCGCTTGCCATGCTGGGCCGGCCCACGCCTTATCGCGAGGTGCCGTGGTTCTGGTCGGATCAGTATGATCTGAAGCTCCAGATCGCGGGACTGGCGCGCGGAGGCGACGAACTCGTGCTGCGCGGCGATCCGGCAGCGCGGAAGTTCGCTGTGTTTCATCTGCGCGAAGGACGCGTGGCGGCGGTCGAGGCAGTCAATGCCGCGCCGGAATATATTGTCGGCCGCAAGATGATCGCCGAAGGCACATCCGTTGCGCCGGCGCGGCTTGCCGACACCGCAATCCCGATGAAATCCATTGTTTGAAAGTCAGGACGTATCGATGCCGAAAGTTACTTATATAGAACATAACGGCAAGGAACATGTCGTCGAGGTGCCCGCCGGCTGGTCGGTCATGGAAGGCGCCGTGAAAAACCTCATTCCCGGTATCGACGCCGATTGCGGAGGCGCCTGCGCCTGCGCCACATGTCACGTTCATGTCGATCCCGCCTGGGCCGGCAAACTTCCACCGAAACAGGACATGGAAGACACCATGCTCGATTTCGCGCAGGAGCTTGCACCGACGAGCCGCCTGTCCTGCCAGATCAAGGTCGCCCCCGCCCTCGACGGCCTCATCGTCCGCATGCCGAAAAACCAGCATTAGGGTGCGTAAAGCGGCAGCATCATTCCCGCATTCGTCATGACCGGGCGCATTCGTCCCGGCCACCCATGAACACGGACCCCGGTTGTTACGTGGTCTGCCGCCTTCCGTGTTCATGGGTAGCCGGGACAGGCCCGGCTATGACGAGTATGGGGCGGACAATCCAGTTATTTGGGGCGACAAATTAATACTCCACGCAATGCGAACTACCCCGCCTTCGCGCTTGTGATCTGCATCCGCCGCGGCACGTGGCACCGCACGATGGTGCCTTGCTCCGGCGTGCTTTCGATTTCGACCCATCCGTCATGGAGTTCGATGAAACGCTTGACGAGCGCAAGGCCGAGGCCCGCGCCCGCCGGCTGGCCCGAGCGGCCCTTTGCGGCAAACCGGTCGAATACGTTTGCCTTCACATCCGGCGCAATGCCGGGGCCGGAGTCCGCGACCGCGATCTGTACTTCGCCATCGACGATCGCGGCCGAGAGCGTGATGCTTCCGCCCTGCGGCGTGAATTTGAACGCGTTGGACAGGAGATTGAAAATCACCTGCCGGAGGCGACGGCCATCCGCCATGATCCAGCCGATCTCCGGGTCCCAGTCGCGCTGCAGGTCCACAGCGAGACTGTCGGCGTGTTTCTGAAGCGTATCCGCGGCGCGCGACAGAAGATCGTGGAGATTGACCTGCCCCAGCTCGAGGCGCATTGCACCGGAATCGATCAGCGCCAGATCGAGAATATCGCTTGTTACATCCGCGAGGCTGTTCGATGCGGTGAGAATTGCGTCCACATAATCGGTTTGTTTGGGCGACAACGGGCCCGCCTGCCCGGCGGCAAGCAGGCTCGCGAAGCCGTGCACCGCATTCAGCGGATCGCGGAACAGGAACGAGGCGTGATGGACGAAATCGGATTTGAGCCTGTCGCCGGCCTCGAGCGCCTCGGCCCGGTCGCGCAGCGCGCTTTCGATGCGGAACCGGTCCGTCACATCGTTAAAAGTAATCAGCGTCGCGCCGTCGGGCAGCGGCGCAAGAGCGAGCGACAGCACGGTCCCGTCCGGACGCTGGACAGGGCCCCCCCAGTCCCGGCTGCGCTCCGTTCCCGAGGCAATCGTGACGGCGAGTTTCTGCCACATGGGCGCATCGCCGAAGCGCGCGACACAGGCCTCGGCGATTTTCTGCACATGCGGCTCGCCCGCGAGGCCCGCAGGCTCCAGTTCCCATAATTTCGCGAACGCCGCATTGTGCAGCTTGAGCCGCGCATCGGGTCCGAACACCGCGACCGCTTCGCTCAGCGTATCGAGCGTCGCGGACTGCACCTTGATCAGTGTGTTATACGAGCTTTCGAGTGCGAATTTCTCCGTTACGTCTTCATACAAATAGGTGAGGCCGCCGAAGGGATGCGGCTGGGCGATGATGCGCAAGGTTTTCCCGCCCGGCAGGTACCAGAGATCCTCCGGCGCGTAGTCGAGCGACTGTTCGTACAAGGCGAGACGCTGGCGCTTCCAGGCCTGGTAGTCGCGCTGTTCCGGCAATTTGCGCGTTTCGCGCAGGCGATCGAGGATTTCGCCATCGGTCGGATGCAGATCGAGCCAGGAGTCCGGCAGATTCCACAGCCGCACGAACGCATCGTTGTAGAAGGTCAGCTTCTGCACGCGATCGAATATGGCAACGGCCGTGGTCAGTTTGTCGAGCGTGTCGGCATGCGCATCGATGTGCTGCTGCAGCGTCGCTTCGGCATTCGAAAGATTTGTTACGTCGGCCGAGGTGCCGACAACGCCGCCGTCGCCGAGCGGAATATGCGTCAGCAGCAGCGCGCGGCGCTGGCCGCCCACGACGGCGAAACGCTTCGATTCGACCGCATGACCTTCCGAACGCGCCGCCGAAGCGAGGTCGCGGTCGGACTTCTCGACCGCCGCCTGCGCGGCGACGGCAGCTTCGACATCCGGCTGGCCCGTGGCCGCAAGAAAAGCACGGTTGCCCCAGGCGAGCGCGCGCGACGGGTTGCGCAGCCATATCGGCAAGGGAACCGCGTCGAGGATGGCGCGATAATCCACCTCCCTCACACCGCTGTTTGTTTCAACCCAGACGGCCGCCATGCCGCCGACCGCGCGCCCCCGCAAAGTAACGGTGCGGCCCTGCTCGTCGCGGACGTTCAGCAGGAACGGCGCGCCGCGATCGGCCAGCGCATCCAGAGATTCCGCGAGCACGATAGCATCGGCGCCGGCCAGGCAGGATTCGACGATTGCTTCCGCCGGCCCATAGCTTTGTGCCGGGGAGTCTTCGCTGCCCCAGGCGACGAGCGGATCGCGCCCGGCCGCGATCAACGCATCGCGCGCCCCAATCGCGGCGCGCGCCGAGCCTCCCGCTTCGCGCAGCTTGCGGCGCAGCAGCCAGATGACGCGCATCTGCGCCAGCGCCCAAAGGCCGCCTGCAAGCGCAAGCGCCAAGGCCCCAAGGATCATGAGAGGTTGGATTGTCGCGGAAGCTCCGGCGGCGAAGGCCGTGCCTGGAAACACGCCCAGACCTGCGCCCAAGGCAAACCGTGCCGACAATCCGTATCGCTCTTGCGGCGACCTCAAGGCCGGACGCATCGTGCGCCACCCCCGTCTCGCCCTATCGGACGAATCACTTTGGAATCAAGATCATAGGCAGGGGGGAAGGCGTCGCATAGATAATGTGGTTAAAAAAATGTAAAACCCAAATGCTCGACTGGTGAACCATTGGTAGCGGAGTCTGAAGAGAGTCAGTCCAGATTATCGAGTCGCATCAATCGCTTAATCAATCCGCAGTCGGAGCATTGGACTCGCCGGTGCGCTGCCCTCCCCTTTTTGCTTCGGCGGTGGACAAACGCTCTGGTAAAGATTCGCGCGCAAGGAGGCATGAATGGTCCGGTTGTCGCGGGTGTTCTTGATCGTGGCGATTGCGGGCGCACTGGCCGGCTGTCAGGCGGCCAATGATTTCGTGCTCGGCCCCGTCAGCGATGCCGGCGAAGGCCAGGTCGTGACCGGCGTCTATCACCGCACTCCGCTTTCCGGCGACCAATTCGATTTTCCCTGCCGCTACGGGCATGTCTGCCGGGCCGTCCTCATCCGCGATGAATATTTGCGCGAGCATTATGTGAGTCTGGATGGCCGGAAGCTCGTTCTGCGCGTCGAACGCACCAATGCCTGCCATGATCCGCGGTCCTCGGAATTCGCCTGCCAGACGAGCCGCGATGGAACAGCGCTGGTGATCCTGCAATGGATCAGGCCCGAGGTCTGAGGCGATTACTTGGAGATACGCAATTGATATTTCGCCAGCTCTTCGATCCGCAAAGCTCGACTTACACCTATCTTCTCGCCGATGCGGAAACCCGCAACGCGGTGTTGATCGATCCGGTCTTCGAGCAGGTGCGGCGCGATGCGGCGCTGGTAAGCGAATTGGGGCTCAGGCTGTGCTGGACGCTCGAGACGCATATCCATGCCGATCACGTCACCGGCGCGTGGCTTCTGAAAGAGAAACTCGGGAGCCAAATCGCGCTTGCGGCCGCGAGCGGCGCGAATGCCGCGGATTGTTACCTCAAAGATGGCGACGAAATTGCGTTCGGGCGGCATTCGCTGCGCGTACTCGCAACGCCCGGCCATACCGGCGGCTGCGTGACCTATGTCTGCGAGGATCAGTCCCGCGCCTTTACCGGCGATTGTCTGCTCGTGCGCGGCACCGGACGCACCGATTTCCAGGGAGGAGATGCGGCAGAGATGTATCGCTCGGTGCGCGAACGCATCTTTGCCCTGCCCGATTCCTGCCTGCTTTATCCCGCGCATGATTATCGCGGGCTCACCTGCACCAGCGTGGGGGAGGAAAAACGGTTCAACCCGCGTCTCGGCGACGAAATCGCGCTCGGCGATTTCTGCGGCCACATGGCCAATCTGAAGCTCGCCCATCCCAAACAGATGGATATGGCCGTGCCCGCCAATCTGCGCTGCGGCCGGCCCTTGCAGGACAATTCGCGCGAACCAGATCCCGACTGGGCGCCGCTCGCCTATACTTTCGCCGGCATCTGGGAGATCGCGCCGCAAGCCCTGGAAGAACATGCCGCGCATGTAACAGTTCTCGATGTCCGCGAGCCTGCGGAATTCACCGGCCCGCTCGGACATATTCAAGGCGCGAAACTCATTCCTTTGGGCGAATTGCAGACACGCACGGACGAACTCGCGCGCGAAACTCCCATCGTCACCGTCTGCCGCGCCGGCAGCCGCTCCGCCCAGGCCTATAACATCCTCCGCCAGGCGGGATTTGCGCGACTCGCCAATCTGGCGGGCGGAATGCTCCGCTGGCGGGCGGAGGGGTTGCGCGTGGTGGGAGGCGAGATCTGAGGCGTGATGAGCGCATCACTGCAACTGATATGACAGATAGTACATTTGATCGGAAAAATCCGGATGAACAAAACGCTTGCGTCTCCGCGTTATTGGGAAATGCGGTTCATGTTCCAGGATTCTGATGCTGTCCAAAATACCAGGTGACCGCATCATTCGGTAAACGGATTGCGGATCGTTACGCCTTCCATTGCCCGGCCGTCCTGCAGATCTTCGCTGTACAGGACGCTGCATCCGGCGTGAACTGCGGCGGCGACGATGAGGGCATCATAGAAGGCAAGCTTGTGATCGCGCGCGAGGCTCATTCCCGCCTTGTGAATTTCCGGCGTCAGCGGCAGCGGCGCGTCGAGCAGCGTCTCCAGCGCGCCCAGCGCATCTTCGATTTCCTGCCGGGGACGCTGGAGCTTGCCGCGTGAAACATTCACAAACTCGTTCAGGACCTGAACGCTGACCACGCCGCCTTCCGCAACAAGTGCCTCGGCTCTTGCGCTGCGCGGATCATTCGTCGTGAAGGCATAGACAAGAATATTCGTATCGAGAAACGGCCTAGCGCTCATTCGCCTCGTTCCGGTCAAACCGGAAGCCCTCGGGCAGAGGCCGCTTCAAGGCCTTCAGGCGCGCAAGCGCCGCCTCACGGCGCGGATCGCGCCGGACCTCAAAGCGGCGCGAGCCGGCAATGACAATCTCGATGTCGTCGCCTTCCTTCAACTTGAGCGCTTCAACAATGGGTGCAGGCAGCCGCACCGCCAGGCTATTGCCCCATTTTCCAACCTGCATTCGGGCTCCCTTGGATATACATTCCATATGTATATCTCAGATTTGCGGCGCGCGCGCAATCCCTTGCCCGTAGGTGCAGCAGTCCCTTCAACCGTCCGTCCTCGGAAAGATCGGGTCAGACAACATGGAGACGAACTCGCCCGCGCGCAATCGTGACGGCCGAGCCGGATCGACTGCGTCTGCGCCCGGCGCCGTAGAAGACAATGCCGGAGCGGGGAATACTGGTCCTATCACGGATTACAGAGTAGCGCTTCCACTGGAGTAGGTGAGGGAAAAACATGTTAAGGCTTGTTCTCGACTTCGGGCGCATAAATTGGGTTCAGTATAGGAACAACGGCCTATCTTTGTGCCTTGGGATTTATGTCTTACAGTGGCTGGTGGCAATTTCGAATTATGAAAGGGTTCCATCGCATTATAAGATGGTGCCGTGGAGTCCTGGTTATTTACTTGTTTCGTTTGTCGGGGTCGCGACGTTCTGTATTTTGTATGAGATATTTATATTGGCCGTGACGGCAGTGGCGCGCGGATTTCGTTTGTCTAGGTCACAGGGAATGACGATCAGGCAATGGGTGTCATCTGATGAGTACGAGCTTCGCAAGAGTGACCTCTTGCGAGTACGGCTGTACAAGAGGCCGTGGTTTTAAAAAGATCGGAATCAGACTCCGAATTGATGGCCCGAGCGAGCGATGCAAGCTCGAATGGGTAGGAATCCACAGTCACGCCGCGGGTGGAGGTTACCGCGATTCGCGCGCGGGACCTGTACGAAAGTGCGGGCGGGACGCCCGCGGTCCCAGGGGTGCTCGAAACTGGTGGCGTTGGTTGTCGCCCGTCACGCCGACGATGCACGGGAAGCAGCACGGCGAACGCCTGCGGGACGCTGGGTCCGCTTGCCGGGTCACGCGCCTGCCTCTCCCATGGCGCGCAGCAGATTGCGCGTTGACCAGCTTGCCACGCCCGTTCCTGCAAAATCGCGATCTGCGCTCCAGACCTCCGCTCCGGTGCACCAGGCGAGCGCCAGAAGATGCGCGTCGCGGGGTGAGCCGTTTGCGCTCTGCACGGCGTCGCGAAGTACGATTTCGGCGTCCGGCAGAAGCGGTTCCAGTTCGGCGACGGACACGACAAGGAGCGGGTCCACAATGTCATCGAGCAACGGCAAAAGGTCAGGCGCCTTCAGGCCCAGTTCGACCCTTCGCCGCCCTTCTTCGACCGCGCGATCGGTGGTGATCAGGGTGGCCAGCCGCTGAACGCGCGCGACCACGATGGCGGTGCGGCCGAGGGTTGCGGAAATGAGCACTGTCGTGTCCACGACGATGATCGACGGGAGCGGCCTCACCGGCGGTCGAGCCAGTCCTTCTGGATGGCGCGCACGGTTTCCTCGGAATAGTCCGTCGGATCGATGCCCATGGCGGCCAGCGCGGCGTCATCGCTGGCGTGGTCGCGCGTTTTCGCCTGTTCCCGCGCCCGTTTCAGCGCGGCCGAAAGGCGCTTCGGATCGGGCTTTCTGAGCGGAAAGAGCAAGGCCACCGTGCGGTCGCCGGATTTGACCGCCGTCGGCCCCGGCAGGCGCTGAATCTTTTCACCGGAGAGCTTCTGGAGATCGCGGATGCTGATGTAGCTCATATTGCTTACATACACCGGCATGTAACCAGCGTCAAACCGCTCACTCCGGCGCGCGCCTACACTTCTTTCACCCGCGCCGGCAGATTGATTCCGAAGGTCCATTTCCAGGTATCGCTATGTCTGACGTTGACCGACGAGCCCCAGATGGCCCGACCTTCTGGCCGAAGCACGTGCCCGGAACTGGACACTCGCCGCGATCAGGGCAGCCATGCGATTGGACCATAGCCGAATTCCGGCCTGAGAATCTCGGGTAGACTTTCCCCGATTCGAATTCTTCCATCGGATGATCGAAATTGCCGCCCTATTACACGCCGCTTGATTTTCTCGTCGTTGCCGCTGCCGTCGCGATGGTGGCGCAGGGCGTGGTGACGGGGATCAGGAGTGCCCAGACGCCGCGAAGCGAACTGCGTCTCGTGCGCCGTTACTGGTTCACGATCGGCCGGGCGCTCCTGATATCCGCTGTCATTCTGCTCGACTGGCATTGGGCCGGCCGGTCATGGGCCCTGCTCGGTTTCGATATTCCGGTTGGAATTCGCGGGCGTGCGGGTTTCGGGATCGCCGCGGCAATCATCGGCTTCTATGCCTATGTCGTGCTGTTCCGCAACGTCACGCCGGAGCGGATGGCCGCTGCCCGCAAGCAACGGGACAGCCTTCGGATCCTGCCCGAGACCCGCGCCGAGATGGCGCTCTTTCCGGTGATGGCGATCCTTGCGAGCCCATTCGAAGAGCTCCTGTTCCGCGGTTTTCTGATGTGGTTCTTCCTGCCCTTCGGAGGGTTGTGGGGCGGTGCGGTGTTATCGTCGCTGCTGTTCGGCACGGCCCATGCCTATCAGGGCTGGCGCGGAATCGCGCGCACCGGACTGGTCGGGTTTGCGTTCGCCGCGGCCTACGCCCTGACGCACAGCCTGTGGTGGCTGATGCTCGCGCACATGGCGCTCAATCTCGGCGGCGGTTTGTTTGCCATGAAGCTCAACCGCCAGGCGCCCGCCGCCGCATGACAGGCTGAGCATTCGGTAGCTGGATCAGCGTTATCCTCGGCAAACAGGCGCCAGGAGTGGCGGACGGAAATATTGCGCCTGTCATGGTATCGGTCATTGTCGCGGTCAAACGCGAGATTATTGAGATTTGAACTTCGCCGGTAGATCGCCTGCGTTAGCGCGCGCGCGCCAGCCATTTCCAGCTGTCCGCGATTGACAAGCGACAATTGTCACACTAATCTCGGCCCATGATCCGGCGGTTTCGCCATCGCGGCCTGAAACGGCTTTTCGAAGACGACGATCGGCGGGGATTGAACGCGCAGCAGGTCGAGAAAATCCGGCGCGTGCTGGCCCGTCTCGACCGGAGTTCGGAGCCGGCGCATATGGATTTGCCGGGATGGCGTCTTCACCCGCTCAAAGGCGAACTCGCCGGATTCTGGAGTGTCACCATCAGCGCCAACTGGCGAATCGTTTTTCGTTTCGAAGATGGCGAGGCGACCGACGTGGATTATCTGGATTACCACTGAAGGAGTTATGTGATGCGCATGAAGTCCCCGCCCCATCCCGGATTGTCTGTCCGGCACGATTGTCTGGAACCTTTGGGGCTGACCGTCACCGAGGCAGCAAACGCGCTGGGGGTGACGCGGCAGGCGCTGAACAATCTCGTCAACGGCAAAAGCGGCGTTTCGCCGGAGATGGCGATCCGCCTCGACAAGGCGTTCGGCGGCGGCGCGGAAATCTGGCTCGGCCTGCAGATGGACTATGATCTCGCCCAGGCCATGAAGCGCGAACGCACGATCAAGGTAAAGCGGCTGCGGGAGGCGGCGTGAACGGACAGACAAATCGCGTGCTACGCTCTACTTCGTTTAGCCAGTGAGGGTTGGTCCAACCACCCACCCGCCTATTGCAGCATTCGGGGATGTTCGCCGGGCGCGGCTAGCGAAGCTCCACGGCCGTTACCACAGGATGATTCATCTCCTACGCGGCATAGGCGAGGCTCGCGCGGATGTCGTCCTCGTCAAGGTAGGGATAATCCGCGAGGATTTCCGCATGCGTCATTCCGCCGGCAAGCATTTCCAGCACGTCGATCACGCGAATGCGCATCCCCCGAATGCAGGGTTGGCCGTGGCATTGGTCGGGGCGAATTGTTATGCGTCCGAGAAGCTCGTTCATGGCGCAATATTACACCAGTGCCGGCCATTCGACCAATAGCCGGGTCCGGGGGGAATCCGGCGGGGTTCCACCCGGTACGCGTCAACAGCCAATGGCGGCTCGTATTTGGTTGGAACGGAAGCTCCGGCAAGGCCGAAAGCATCTATCTCGACGACCACAGCTACAGGTGAGGCGAACCATGCTGATGACAAAGCGCAAGCCGGCGACGGTCGGCGAAATCCTGGTTGAGGAGTTCATGGAGCCCATGGGGCTGACGCAGGCCGCGCTGGCGGACGCGATGGGTGTTCCACGCAAACATGTCAACGAATTGTGCAACGACCGCCGCAACGTGACCGCGCCGACGGCACTGATCCTGGCGTGTGTGTTCGGCAACAGCCCCGACTTCTGGCTAAAGATTGGGGTCAGACTCCAAACTATTCAGTGCACGTCAGCCGGGGAACGTTTGCGTCAAATTCCGGGGGACATGCACTGCATTTGCAACGATGTTCAGAACACGGTGCGGACAGCGAATCTTTAGCCACACTGGAAGCCAATGCATTCAAAGATCAGAGCACGGACAGTTACTCCTGTCACCAAAGCTACGTTTTCCGTTGGAACGGCAGCTCCGGCAAGGCCGAAGGCATCTATCTTGATGACCACAGCTACAGGTGAGGCGAAACATGCTGATGACAAAACGCAAGCCGGCGACGGTCGGCGAAATCCTGGTTGAGGAGTTCATGCGGCCCATGGGGCTGACGCAGGCCGCGCTGGCGGAGGCGATGGGTGTTCCGCGCAAACATGTCAACGAATTGTGCAACGACCGCCGGAACGTGACCGCGCCGACGGCGCTGATCCTGGCGCGCGTGTTCGGCAACAGCCCCGACTTCTGGCTCAATGTCCAGCGGCGCGGCGATCTGTGGGTAGCGATGAACGATCCCTGCGCGCGCGCGGATCAAACGCGTGGATAAGCTCACTCCTAGTGCCCGTTCGCGCCTGATGTCAAAGATTAAGACTCGGCATACCGAACCTGAACTCATGGTCAGGCGGCTGCTGTTTTCCATGGGCTACAGATACCGGCTGCACGTTAAGGCACTACCAGGCACACCGGACATCGTGCTGAGCCCACGGAAGAAAGCTCTCTTCATCCACGGCTGCTTTTGGCACGGTCATGAGTGTCGATCTGGCGCATTGCCCAGTTCGAACAGGTCATTCTGGACGACGAAAATCGAGACCAACAAAGCCCGGGACAAAAGGGCTATTCGTCGTCTCCGTGAGCTCGGCTGGAAGGTGATCGTCGTTTGGGGGTGCCAAATACGGCAGGACCGCAGCTTGCGCGCTCGACTCGCACGCTTCCTCGGCCCCTAGGTGCGTTCTGCTCAAAATCCTAGAAATATTGACAATTCAAGAGTATTGATTGTCCAGTCTCAACGCGGGGCGTCTGTAGCTGGAGGCGGCGGTTTGCAGCCCTCTTCTGCGTAGGGCGATCTGCTTCACAATTCGCTCGCAAAGTCACCCATGGCTCACAGTACAGGCAAATCAAGGAAAAATATGAGTCGTTGGCTAACGGCGGTTGATTTGTATAGTGGCTCCGGGGCCGTCACCGAAGCTCTCAAGAGGCGACATTTCAAAGTCGTTGCCGCCGTCGATAACGACCCTGTGGCGTGTGCGACTTATCGCAAGAATCATCCCCGCACTAGAATGATTCAGGCCGACATAAGAAAAGTCGATCCACGCGAAATCAGACGACATGATTTGAATGGGCGGAACCTCGATCTATTGGTCGTCTGCGCGCCATGTCAGCCATTCAGCAGCCAAAACAGGAAGCGCAAGCGAGACAAGCGTTCACAGTTGGTTTTGGAGGCGGCCCGGTTCGCTCGCGTTCTCAAGCCAAAAGTTATTTTTTTTGAAAATGTGCCTGGGCTTGCGGCGCATTCCCAGATTTTGTCGGCGCTGCGACGAAAGCTCGGCCAACACTATGTCCTGGGCGACCCTGCCAGGATCGATGCAGCGGACTTTGGCGTGCCGCAGCGGCGCGTGCGCTGTATAATGATCGCTAAACGCGGAGGTCGTCCCGAAGCGCTTCCGAAACAAACAACGCCAAAAGAAAACCATGTCACGGTCGCAGCCGCCATTCGGCATCTAAAGAAGCTTCGATCTGGCCAAGCAGACCCGAATGATGACCTGCACGTCGCGCGCGAGCATCACCCAATTACTCTGAGGCGTCTCGCTGCAATTCCGAAGAATGGAGGCAGTCGTTCGTCACTGCCAAAGGGTCTTCGCCTAGCCTGCCACGAGGAAACGGAAAAGGGAAAATTTCCGGACGTGTACGGGCGAATGAGTTGGGAAAAAGTGGCCCCAACCTTAACTACAGGTTGTACCGATGTAACGCGCGGAAGATTTTGCCATCCTCGTGACGATAGAGCCATCACTCTTCGAGAGGCCGCCTTGCTCCAGTCGTTTCCATCGGACTACACGTTTGCAGGCAATTCATCTGAAATACAAACGCAGATCGGTAATGCGGTACCTGTAAAAATGATTGAAGCTCTGGCGCCCGCATTGCGAGCCGCTATGCGACGGGGCACATGATGATTACGCCGACGGTGGCTCAGCGACAGGCTATCGACCATAATGGCGGCAATTTGTTGATTGTCGCTTGCGCTGGCAGTGGTAAGACCGACACAATAAGTCGGAGAATTGCTCGATTGGTAAAGGATGGAGTCGGAAAAGAGTCAATCATCGCCTTCACGTTCACCGATCATGCAGCCAACGAACTTAAGGCACGTATTCGCAAGCATCTTGAAGATGCGGTTCCGGACGAACCCTCGCTCGGCGACATGTACGTCGGCACAATTCATTCTTTTTGCTTGCGCCTTCTCAAGGAGTTATCTCACGAATTTCGGAACTGGGAGGTTATGGATGAAGTGCGTCAGGCTGCGCTTATTTCTGCAAATTTTGTTCGTTGGGAAGACAACGCACGCGGGATCGGGCTTGACAGATTGCGTTCGGCAACGCGAACCGGAACCTATTGGGAAACTGTCCGGCGCTTCACAAACACATTAAATATCATTCATCAGAAGAACATTTCTCTGAACCGCATCACGGATACAAAGCTGACAGATGCGGTAACTCGATACCGAGCCATAAGCTACGAGGCGCCAAATTTCTTTTACGACTTCGACAAAATAATTGACGTATTGATTGAGCGTTTGCGCAGCGAACCTGCGGCACTCCAAAAATTTCGTGGGAAATTTTCTCATATCGTGGTTGACGAATATCAGGACGTCGATGATAGGCAGGAAGAATTGATCGGCCTGCTTTCGGATCAAGGAAGAATCGCTTCTGTTACCGCCGTCGGCGACGATGATCAGGCTCTTTATGGTTTTCGTGGCGCGAGTGTTCGAAATATTTTGACGTTCGAACAGCGCTACCCGAACGTTCATCGCATCGATATGAGAGAAAATTTTCGATGTACGCACGGCATTGTAGAGATCGCTGATCACGCGATTCGAAGTGTCTCGGTGCGTTTGACTAAGGAAATGGTCGCGAAAAGGCGGGACGAGTCAGGCGAACTTGTAGAAAATTTGGCGGACCCCGGCGACATACAGCTTCGGACGTTTACGAGCGAAGATGATGAAGCGGCTTGGGTGGCAGATCGAATCGAACAGCTAAGAGGCACGATCTTCGAGGAACGGGACGGAACGGAACGTCCGCTGGATTACGCGGATATGGCCATTCTGCTCAGAAGCGTAAAGTCAGCCGGAACGGCTTTTGCCCGTGAACTTCGCCGTCGCGGAATACCCGTTGTCGTTAGCGGTACGCGCGGGCTTTTCAACAATGACGAAGTTCGGTTAATCCAGGCTTCGTTTTGTCTGTTGGCGCGCTCAGATTTTGGTCTGCCGGACGAAGACGGCCGAGTCCGAGTATTAAATACGCTTGAAACCCGAGAATTTGTGCGCGAGACGGTGCAACGTCTTGCCAAGAGGCAGATGCCGGGCGCTTCGCCAACGAGCTATTTGGGATGGGTTGGTAGAAAGCTCGAAGAATTGGATAAACGGAGCCTAAAGCGCGAACTCCGCGGTCGACTTGCGAAGAGAATCTATCCGCAGGCGATTTTTCAGGAGATGCTTCGCGAACTTGGGAGCCAAGTAAGCGAGTGGACGAGCGACGTTCTTTTCAACCTCGGTGCGTTTAGCAGCCTCCTTACGAACTTTGAGGGAGTGCACCAATGGGTAACACCGGCCAATCTTAAAGGGCTTTGCCTTTTTCTAGGTAACTGGGCTGTAAGCAACGCCGACGAAGGGGGGCTGGACGAAGTTGTGCGACTGAACTCGGTTCAGATCATGACCGTTCACGCAGCCAAAGGCTTGGAATGGCCAATTGTATTCCTTCCAAGGATATCCAGCGCAAATTTCCCGAGCAGTAGGCGCAACCAAGGGCCTGAAACGTTTTTGTCCGAAAGCGTGTTTGATCCGAGCGAATATGCCGGTGGCAACGATGGCGAAAGGCGCCTTTGGTACGTCGCACTTACGCGGTGCGCAAAATACCTCAATATTTCGTCGCTGGATCGGCCTCGAAAAAAACCAACTGAATACTTCCGAGAAATACGGCATGATGTCGTTCGACGAGACGGAACCGACCCCACGGCTCGGAAGAAAGGCGACCCGCGTCCTCCTGATGACGCTATTATGCTGCCGACTACCTTCTCTGACCTCACCTATTGGCGTCGCTGCCAATTCGAGTATGAGCTGCGTTCATTGATGGGGTTTGGTCCCGGCGTTGGGGAGCAATACGGCTACGGCCGGCAGCTTCATAACATACTTGCAGAAATTCACGAGAGCGCCCGCTCTGGATCGCCACTCAACGCTATAGAAGTTGAGGATTTGGTCGAGAAGCGATTCCATCTCAGATACACGCAAAAGGGGCCTCTGGAAGCACTTAAGCGCGCTGCAAAGCAAGCCCTCGTGCGCTACATCAGGGACAACGCTGCATCGTTGAGCAAGACGCATGCTGTCGAAAAGCCGTTTGAATTTATCGACAAGGACAGCGGTGCGCTCATTACGGGCATTGTGGACTTACTAGAGCGAATCGAAGATCAATCCGCAGGAACACCTTACCGGGAGGCGGTGGGCCTTGTTGATTTTAAGGCTCACCGAATAAAAAGCGTCGAACAGTTCGACCGTTTGCGTGAAGAAGCGGAGCGCCAGCTGCGTCTTTACGCAAGTGCGGTCCACTACGCGTTTCCCTATGAGCCGGCGCAGGCCACTGCACATATCATCACCCCTAGACCTCCTTCGCCCGAGTTGGCCGCCGCAGGGGTCACGGACACAATTCCAGTAGACGTTTCTGTACCTTTGCGAACCGCTGCTCTTGAGGAAGTGCGCAAAGCGGTGGCTGACATTAAATTCGGTATAGAAGCGCAGCGGTTCGAACTGAATGGCGTGACTTTGGGGTCGTGCTATCGCTGCGACTTTCGCACCTTTTGTCGGGGATTCCCGAAATGGCGCGCTAAGAATTCTTCTTCGCCGCCCCCGCTCCCTCCAGAAGATGAGGCCGAGGCCGAAGTGAACGAAATAATGGAGGAACAGGGTGCCTGGTCGCCGACTTAGTCAAGCCGAGCAGGATCTTCTCGACTTCTGGACAAATCCACCTGCTGCTTTTGCACGACCTCTTCTGCGTCAAGTTCGTATTGAGGACGGGGCGGCCCTTAGAGGCATACAAAGTCTCGTGGTTCCAATCCCTTATCCCTTCACTGCAATATGTGGTCGCAACAGCGTCGGCAAGTCGACCATCCTCGGTCTTTCTGCCTTGTCCGCCAAATCACCGACAGGTTGGCGACCCTATTGGGGAACGACAAGGCCGCGAAGGGTTTTCAACACGGATTTCGAATACTCATTCGCGGACTTTTTCCACAGAGGTGCGACCGATCCCTCCTTCGACGGCCTTAAGGTCGGATGGGTGACCCTCGTCGCTGGAAATGAAATCAATCTAGTGCAGGAACGTCGAGCCTCACGATGGGCCGCGATACGCGATCCCGGCCGCCAGGGTGCGAGAGTGTCATTTCCTGTTCGAGAAATAGACTTTATTCCTATTTCGCGGATTCTGCCAGCAGGCGACCAGGCGGTGCTGCGCAATGCATTTGGTAGAGATGCCGTGCCTGACGTTGCGCCTCTCACGCAAGCAAGCATCGACAAACTTTCATACATAATGGGAAGGCCATATCAGGCGGTGGAAACCCGCTTTGTCAGAGGCCTGGGCCTGCCGGCGTGCGATGCCGGTGTGCCATATTCCGGCTTCCATATGGGCAGCGGCGAGGGCTCTGTCATTGTTCTACTTTCTCGTCTGGAACGACTGCCGGTCGGAGGTATGTTAGTAGTGGAGGAGATCGAACTCGGACTTCACGCTGAGGCCCAAGCGCGATTGGTGAAAGTTCTCATCGAGCACTGCCTTGCGAAGCGAATTCAGGTTGTCTGCACAACGCATTCCGAAATTATACTTGATCGTTTGCCCCGCGTGGCGCGCGTGTTGCTGAGAAAATTGGGCGACGAACACGAAGCTATGACGGACGTCAGCACGCGGTACTGTCTCTATGAAATGTCGGGTGAAGCATTGCCCGAGCTTGTGATCTATACAGAAGACAGGTTTGCAGGCGAAATAATCGGCGAGGCGTTAATCGGTCCGATGCGATCGCGCGTACGCATTGCGGACATAGGAAGCAGCGCAACGCTTGCCCGCCAAGCCGTTTCTCATCTTCGGTCGCAAATGCCGATGAAGGCGCTTAGCGCGTTCGATGGGGATTGTGACACCGGGAGGGTGCAAGGTTGGATCGATAGCGAAAGAGGCTCTCGCGCCGATCTGGAACCGGATTTCGTGATCTTACCCGCCGATGGTCTTCCTCCCGAGCGATGGATACTTCGCGAGCTCGCACAACCTGTCTACCTTCAACGTTTTGCAAACGAACTTAACTGTCCCATTCCCGTTGCCACGGCCCATCTCACCGCTATGTCAGTCGAACTCGACAGTCATGATTGTGGCTATACGCTATCTCGCAGAACCGGGATGGACCAGAGAGAAGCTCGACTGACGATAGTTCGCTGCATCGCGAAGGATCACCCTGGATTGGAGCCCGTTCGGTCACGCGTGAGACAACTGCTCGGTGTGGTGTGAACTCGGCCAGAATGGAATTCGTCGACAGCATTCGTATAGTTGATGTTTTCAAAACTACTTGCCACTTCAACAACACAAAACCCGGCTACTTTTTCAACTGCCTGCCCGACGCCTCAATCCCCGAAACCGTCCCGCCCGGCATTGTCTGCCGTCGCCGCCCAGATGACGTTCCGGGCGCCGCGGCCCTTGTTGGCGCGGACTTTGATCTCCTCGACCGCGAAGCCCGCCTGGCCCAGACGGCGGACAAAGTCTTTGTTCGGCGCGGCCGACCAGATGGCGAACAGGCCCTGCGGGCGAAGCGCTTTGCGCGCGGCATGAAGACCTCGCAAGTCATAAAGCCTGTCATTGGCGCTGCGGCTGAGGCCGTCGGGGCCGTTGTCCACGTCGAGCAGGATCGTATCGAAACGCGCCCGCGCGGCCGCGATCACCTCGCCGACATCGGCCTCGCGGATGCTGACCCGCGGGTCGGCGAGGCTGCCGGCGGTCAGGCCAAAGTCCGGCAGGAAATCCTCGCGCAGATGCGCGCCGGGATGCGGCAAGGGCGTCACGAACTTCGAATAGTCCATGATAACAAAACCAATTCTGTCATCCCCGGCGAGCGAAGCGAGGGGCGATAGCGGCAACGTATTCGCGGACCCAGCAGCCTGCCACGTCACAAATCACCGCAAGGTTGCACCCATCTGGGTCCCCCTTCCCCTTGCCAGCAAGGCGTGCGCGGCGGAATGCATAAAACCATTACGGTACGCTTATATTCCGATGCAGTTGACACGTGATCTTGTTCTTGATACGTTCTCAGTGGTATCGAACAACAGGATCGCGAATGGGCCGGCAATGGCTGTTCAAACTGGATCAAAACCCGGAAGGCCGGGGGCTTCGCTGCGACGGCGACGGGCTGTTCCTCGGGCGCGATGCTCTTCTCGCGCGCGACGAAAGCGGGAATTTCGAGCCGCGCCCGACCACCGAACTGCAGAACATCCTCCGCCGCGTCTATGGCGACGACACCAATTGGGAGAGTTACAGCCGCAGCGTCGAGCTTGTCGCCGCGGCGCTGAACAAGGGCGACATGGCGCGGGCCATGATGACGGCCGTGCTCATGCGCCTGCCCGACCCCGGCGACGCGGAGGGCGATTCCAGCCTGGACGGAGCGCTCGCGAAGGCGAGCTACAACCCCGACGAACCGCGCGACGAGCAAGGGCGGTGGACAACCGATGGCGAGAGCGCAAGTGAACCGAGCCGCGACCCTCGCACGCAACTTGCCGGCGCAGGCGGCAGCGATGCATCGAATGATGCCGTGGCCCGGGCGGCGGCGCGCGCGGCGGCAAATGCAGCGCGGCGCCACAAAGCCGCCGGCCAACCACAAACAAACAGCTGGCTTGCCTACTACAAAAAGCTGTTGGAGGCGGTTTTTACGTATTTCGGCAGGCCACAGAGTACTACGTTTGTCGCGGGAGACCTGCACGAAAAGGCGTCGGAGCTACTGGCCCGCCATCTGGGGAAAACGCCGGGCGTGAAAAACATCTATTTCAATAAGGAATTGAGGACGATTACCGAGGGCCAGATCAACAGCGACTTGCGACCCGACGTTACCGTCATCATGGAAGACGGCAGAGTGGATATCTATGAGGTACTGTCTCCTGGACAAAAAGCCCGTCAAATGATTGAGAAGTACTTTGGTGTCCGACCGATTAAGGGTTCGAACCTCCGGCTGTCACAGGTAGAGAGCATGACTATCGACGAGGTCATGGCGCTCCCGGACGTCACGGAGGCCGAAGCGGAGGAATTGAAGGCGCAAGCCGCAATCGCTACGGAACTCGAAGAAGAGGAGTTACAAATGCAAATGGGACCGCAATAGCACAACCGCCGATCACTTCCCGACAAATAAGGACAGGAAAAACCATGGCACTGGCTTTTTGCGTTTACCATCTGACGGCCGACGTCGAAACCGCGCTGCAAACATTCGCGCAGATCGCTGACTTTATCGGTCTTTCTGGCGAGCCCGTGCAGATCAGCTCGGAACATACTCCGTCGAGGCGAATGGCACTTGACAGGTTGGGATCAGTCAATTCGCAGTTTTCCGGGTTGAAAAGTTTCTCGCTTGAGGTGTCTTCCGGTGACTCGATCAAAGCAACGCAGCTCAATGCTGCGCCTTATATAATCTGCGTGTGGGGAGCACACCGCGGTACGATGACGGTCTTTTCCCCGCAACAGACTGGCCTGGGGAATTTCGCCCAACGTTTCCTGTGCAGCGCGCCGGGGAAATATGGGTTTGGAATCGATTGGACCGGCCCCGGCTCGTTTTGCGGATATGCGAACGGGTTCGGCGACTTGCGAGCGTCGGGCGGCAGTCTTACGGGAACGTCGGATGCCGGGCGCTGGGGACAGCTTTATCTCTGGAATTACTCCACAATATTTGATGAACCGCTTATCCGCGACATTTATCCCGTCAATCTGCTGACGGAGGCCCATCTCGAGCGCGAGGCGGGCGACGGAACGGTGCGGGACCTTATTCGCGAACACAAGGAATGGGGCGGAATGACCAAACTCGCCGACGACTGGTTTCTGTGGTGCGTGCCGGCGGGCGAGATCGATGCGGCACGAGACGCGTTCGAAGCCCGCGGCCTGCTCCGGAACAATCCTTCGGGATTTTTCCGGCAACGAGACGGCAGTTGACGTCAGGGGAGCGCGGCACGGATTTTCGCCGGCACGGGGCTCGAGGCTGCGAAAATGTTTCACGTGAAACATTCGTGCACGTTCTGGTCCTGTTATTCCCCTGTTTTCTCCTGTTACGCGGGAGGTTCCGGCCTGTTCCGCGGATAACAGGTTTTCTCGTAACTCCCTGACAGACAAGGCGTTTCGCCGACGCGGCAACGTTTTGTTCCGCAACTGCGCGAAAAACCCCTGTATTTCCCTGTTATAACAGGGCGGCGGCGGTTCAGTACCGGTACTGCTCCGGCTTGTACGGCCCGTTCTGCGGCACGCCGATATAGGCGGACTGTTTGTCGGAGAGTCTGGTCAGCCTGACGCCGATCTTGTCGAGATGGAGGCGGGCGACCTTCTCGTCGAGATGCTTGGGCAGCGTGTAGACCCTGTTCTCGTATTTGCTGGGATGGGTGAACAGCTCGATCTGCGCCAGGGTCTGGTTGGTGAAGGAGGAACTCATCACGAAGGACGGATGGCCCATCGCGTTGCCGAGATTGACGAGCCG
>Ga0335074_10000721_pt1 | contig 45704 bp, 46 predicted proteins | sample Lox_Sample_23_FD_206715 | JGI IMG/M metagenome (GOLD analysis project Ga0335074, IMG submission 206715) | Soil microbial communities from Loxahatchee National Wildlife Refuge, Florida, United States - Lox_Sample_2.3 | ecosystem: Environmental > Terrestrial > Soil > Wetlands | place: USA...
AGGCCCTCGCCGGCGCCGCAGATCACGAAGCGCTCGACGCCTGGAGTGGGCGGCGAGCTTTGCCAGCGGCGGCCGTCGTAGCCGCCGATGACGGCTCCCTCACTCAGCGCGCGCACCTGCTCCTCGACCGCCACCGGCAGCGTTGGATCCAGCGACCACGCGACAATTCCGCCCTCGCGGCAGGCGCGTACGGCCCGTGCAGCCGCCGTGCGCAGTCCCTCCACGCTGGGGTCGAGCGCGATCACCGCGAGTGCCGCACCCGGGTCGCGGTAGACGATCGCGACCGGGTCGGCGTGGGCTTGCGCGCCCGCCGGCGCGCCGAGTTCGGACGCTTGCCAGCCCACGGCGACGGCGACGAGATCGGCGCTGACCGAGTCACAATCGGCCGGGGTTACCTCGATGTTCATCGTCTGACAGCGATTTCTGGCACTTGCACTCTTCCGCTAAGATGGCCCCGGACGTTGAACTCTAAAGAGGGAGAGCCCATGACTTGGAGCAAGCCGAAGTTTGAGTTCATCGAGATGTGCTCGGAGGTCACTTCCTACCTCTACCACAGGTAGGACCGGAAGCTGGCGTGGCCTCGCACGGGATGCGGGGCTACGCAAGGCTTCCTCCGCCGCGTGCGCGTTCGAATTCTCGGCTCGGCCGCCGGCGGCGGGTTTCCGCAATGGAACTGTCGTTGCCCGACGTGTGAGGCAGCCCGCGGGGGCAGGCGGGCGCGCCCGCGGACGCAGTCCTCGCTGGCGATTCGCGGTGGCGAGGGGCCGTGGTTTCTGGTCAACGCGTCGCCCGACCTGCGCCAGCAGATCGAGGGGATAGAGCTTGGGCGGGCCGAAGGTCTGCGGGCTGCGCCGATCGCGGGCGTCCTGCTCACCGACGCCGAGATCGATCACACGGCCGGGCTGCTGCTCCTGCGCGAGTCGGCGACACCGGTACGCGTCTACGGCGACGCCGGGGTGCAGCGCGCGCTCACGCAGGGTTACCCCGTGCTGCCGATTCTCGAGCGTTACTCCGGTGCGCAGTGGCGAGCGCTCGAGGTGGGGCGGGCGACTACGCTGGAAGGATCGAGTCTCAGCGTGGAGCCGTTCGACGTGGGTGGTGACGCGCCGCGCTACCTCGATGGATCGGGGGTCGAGTTGACCGCGAGCGGCTTTGTCTTCAGCGACCCCGCGAGCGGCGGTGTAGTCACCTATGCCCCGGGTCTGGCGCGCCTGGACGAAGAGGTGCTGGCTCGGTTTGCCGCCAGCGATCTGGTGCTGGTGGATGGCACCTTCTGGAGCGACGACGAGCTCGCCCAGCTCGGTATCTCGGACCGCAGCGCGCGCGACATGGGTCACCTGCCGCTGTCGGGGCCCGGAGGGACGCTCGAGGCGCTGGCGCGACTCGAGCGACCGCGCAAGGCGCTGGTGCACATCAACAACACCAACCCGATCCTGCTCGAGGACTCACCTGAGCGTGAACAGGTCACCCGAGCGGGTGTTGAGGTGGCATACGATGGACTCGAGGTCGAACTGTGAGTGACGAGTTCATCAGCGAGCTGCGCGCCCAGGGCACGCGTTACCACAACCTGCACCCCTTCCACGTGAGGATGGACGCGGGCGAGCTGACTCGCGAGGAGCTGCGCCGCTGGGTCGCGAACCGGTTCTATTACCAGAAGTGCATTCCGCTCAAGGACGCGGCGATCATGTCCAACTGCCCGGAGGTGGAGGTGCGCCGCAACTGGATCCAGCGGATCATCGATCACGACGGCACGGTCGAGGGAGGGGGCGGGATCGAGTCGTGGCTGCGACTGGGCGAGGCGCTCGGGGTGTCCCGGGCGGAACTGCAATCTGAGCGCGGCGTCATCCCGGGGGTCCGTTACGCCGTCGACGCCTACGTCAACTTCGCGCGCCAACGGCCGTGGATCGAGGCCGTCGCCTCGTCACTGACCGAGCTGTTCGGGCCAGCCGCGATCCGGGTGCGGCTCGAGGCACTCGAGCGTCACTATGCGTGGATCGATCCGGCGGGGCTCGAGTACTTCCGGACCCGGCTGGTCAAGGCGCCGCGCGACGCGGACTACGCGCTCGAGCTCGTGGTGGCGCGCTGCCGAACACCCGAGCAGCAGGACGCGGCGGTGTCGGCTTTGAGATTTAAGACGGAGGTGCTCTGGGCCCAGCTGGACGCCATCGAGCGGGGCGACACGCAGGGGCGGGCGGGATCGGAGTCATGACCCGCCCGCGGCTTGTCACCGGCGCGCGACTGCGCTACGACGAGGTCCGCGAGGAGCACCTGCTGCTCGTGCCCGAGGGTGCCGTGCGGCTCAATCCGACCGCGGCCGAGGTGCTCGAGCTGTGCGACGGGGAGCGGTCGATCGACGACATCGTCGGCGTCTTGAGCGCGCGATACGAGGGGGCGGATATCGGCGATGACGTCCGCGAACTGGTCGATGGGATGGCCGAGAGAGGGCTGCTGGTCGATGCCGGCGCCTAGACCGTTCACCCTGATCGCCGAGCTCTCCTACCAGTGCCCGCTGCACTGCCCGTACTGCTCCAACCCGGTGGACATTGACGACGCGAAGTACCGGCGCGAGCTCGAGACCGAGGATTGGCTGCGCACCTTCCGGCAGGCGCGCGAGCTCGGCGTCATCCAGCTGGCGCTCACCGGCGGGGAGCCGATGCTCCGCCGCGATCTGGTGCAGCTGTGCGCGGGCGCGCGCGAGGCTGGCCTGTACTCGTCGCTGATCACCGCCGCGACGCTCTTCACGCGCGAGCGCGCCCAGGCTCTGAAGGCGGCGGGGCTCGACCACGTGCAGGTCTCGATCCAGAGTCCGATCCAGGAGGAGAACGATCGCATCGCCGGCAACCGGTCGTTCGAGAAGAAGATCGCCGCCGCTCACCTGGCCCGGGAGTTCGACTTTCCGCTGACCATCAACTGCGTACTGCACCGGCAGAACCTCGACCACATCGAGGAGTTGCTCGAGCTGACGCTCGAGCTCGGGGCTCAGCGACTCGAGCTGGCCAACACGCAGTACTACGGCTGGGCCGTGCTCAACCAGCAGGCGCTCATGCCGACATGGGACCAGCTTCAGCGCGGGGAGCAGGCCGTCAAGCGCTTCCGTGACCGTGTCGGCCCGGCCGTCGATGTCCTGTGGGTGCTCCCCGATTACTACGAGGATCTGCCCAAGTCGTGCATGGGAGGCTGGGGCCGGACGGCGCTGGTGGTCGCTCCGAACGGTGACGTGTTGCCCTGCCAGGCCGCGTCGACGATCCCGGGGCTCGAGTTCGCCAATGTGCGCGACCACGCGCTCGACTGGATCTGGGACGAGTCGGACGCGTTCACGCGCTTCCGTGGCACGGAGTGGATGCAGGAACCGTGCCGCTCATGTCCGCTCGGCCGCCAGGAGGAGGATTGGGGCGGGTGTCGCTGCCAGGCGCTTCGGCTCACCGGGGATGCGACCGCCGCCGATCCGGTGTGTCAGTTCTCGCCGAGCCACCGGGCGCTCCTCGCCGCGCGCGAGTCGGCGCAAACGGAGACGTTCGTCTATCGCACGATGAAGCGGCCGGCGAAGGCACGACTGCCACACTAGTTCTGATGGTGCAAGACCCGTACATCCCCGCCGGTGCAGGCGGTCTCAGCGTCCCCCTCGCCGACCGCGCCGAGCTCATGATGTTCCCGAGGCTCGCTTCGTACTCGCAGATCGTCGCGAAGCTCCAATGGGACGCGATGGCCATCGACCTCGCGCCCGATGCCCGTGCGTGGCCCGAGCTCCCGGACGAGCGCCGCCGCCGGCTGACCACACTGCTCGCCGGCTTTCGCGTGGCCGAGGACGCGGTCGCCCAGCACCTCACACCATTCGCCGACCGGGCTGAGCACGAGGACACGATGGTGATGTGGCTGTTCTTCTTGCAGCGCCGTGACGAGGACCGCCACGCGCAGCTGTTCGACCGGATCGCGGCCGAGGTGCTGCGCCTGCCGGGAGACACGCCCGCGGAGCGGCGCGAGGCGGCGCGAGCGCTCGTGCCCGAAGGGTTTCTCGAGTTGTTCGAGGTCCGGCTCCCCGCGCTCGCGGCCGAGCTGTCGGCCGGCCGGGCGGAGGTTCTAGACGGGGTCGGCCTCTACCACATGGTGCTCGAGGGGGTGGTCTTCGGCGCCGGCCAGCGTGCGCTGCTCGAGGAACTGGCTGACGGCGCGTTGCCGGGGATCCTCGAGGGCGTGGGGCGCGTCGAACGCGATGAGCGCTGGCACGTCGGCTTCGGCCTGCGCTGCCTGACCGTGGGCCAGCGTCCGGACATCCTCACCGAGGTGGTCGAACGTGCCGCGGATGCGGCGGCACTGTGGGGAGACGTGGTGTCGCCGGAGATCCGCGAGGAGAGCGTGGTGCTTTCTCGGCGCCGGCTGGCCATCGCCCGAGGGGTCGAGACGCCCCCTCCCGTAGAGGCGTAGGTCGGCTTTTCGTCCAGCGGGGGTTGTTTTCCAACCGCTGATGGTCTAAAGGGCCGACGCAGCGGGTACCTATCCACGGTCCAGAAGCTACGCCGGTGTAGCTTCGCTATCCACGGGACCGGAGCCAACCCCTCCAATGCGATACCTCACCGACGGTACTCATCTCTACGAAATCGTTGCTCGGCGCACGGTGCAGAACTTCGGGCTCATGCGCGGCGAACTCGCCTACGTGATCATTCGCGACTGCGTCAGCGAGGCCACCGCGACGGTCGACGAGCTGCACCTGGCGGCACTGTCCGAAGTGGCCTGAACGATCGCCGACCCGGGCTCACGCGGCGGCGCGGCGCGCGACGCGCCCAAGCCGCCGCCGGCGGCTCGTGGCCGTGAGCTGCGCGGCGCGGAAGTCAAGCAGTGCAACCGCGTCGGCGGTGCGGACGAACGGGTTGGCCACCACGCGCCCGTCACGCAGCGACCGGGCTGCCACCGGCTCCCCGTCGACGAGCGCGAGGAGAACCTCGCCGTTCAGCGTCCTCGCATTGTCCAGATCGGCGATCCGGCGAACGACGTCATCCTCGTCGTCGTGTGCGACGCGTAGGGCGAGAACTGGTTTCTGTTGCGGTGTCATCGAGACGGTCCTCTCAGGTTCGACTGTCTCGATTTTGCGGCTAAGCCACGGCTCTGTCATCGGGCGAAAGGTGCGAGCTGACGGGGCGAGCACCTTAGCCCGCGCCGGGCGTGCCTTACGGGATGGTCGGCGGCGGCTGCGCCTTAGCCGGTGGCGCTGAATTGTTGCGAGGTGCCGATCACCCGGCCAGCGGAGTTGACCGCCTGCACCTCGAATCGCGTGTAGCCGCGCGCGGCCGGGATCGCGGTCTCGAATCCCGACTTCGGAGCTGAGGCCAGCGTGCTGGTCGTGCCGGAGCTGCTGACCCCGAGCACCCGCCAGCTCGCGAGCTCCGTGGCGCCGTTCCAGCTGGCGTAGACGGTCGTCCGCCCGTTGTTCGTGCGCGCCGCGCCGGCGGGCGGGTAGAGCGGCAGCCCGACCCACGGCTCGACGGTCGCGCGGTAGGTGATGTCGGAACCAGGAAGGCGGGCGTCGAGGAGCATCTGGCCGGATGAGCTGTATTCGGTGAACCAGGGCGCGGATCCCCAGCCGACGAACTCGTTGCCGTTCGCCAGCGGCTCGACGCTACCCATGTAGTCGGCGTCGAAGTTGTTGCCGTGGCTGTAATCGCCGGCGAACGTGGCGGTGTGGTTGCTGAGGTTGAGCTTGAGGACGAGCGCCCGGGAGGGGGCGGTGGGCGAGACGTAGGTGCCGCCGCCCGTGATCTGGCAGCAGTGGTCGTCGAACATGGTCATCAGGAGCCCACCCGACGCGCCCGGATACGTGACCACGTCGTGCTGCCACTCAAAGTTCGCCCCCGAGCCCAGTTTGAAGCTCGAGTGCGGACCGCCGAGGGTCCACTCGATCGCCCCGGTGGCCATGTTCACCTTGTAGATGGCCCAGACGTTGCGCATCGACACCACGAAGGTCCCGTCGCCGGGGAGATTGATCGAGTTGACGTGGTAGGCGTCCCAGGGGAAACCGTTGGTGGGCAATGAGGCGCGGGAGTCACTCAGCGGGATGTGGTCGAGCGCGTCCCAGCTGTAGACGAGCTTGCCGGTGTTCAGGTCGTACTCCTGGACCGCGGAGTCGGTCAGCGCGCCGTTGTAGGCGCCGCCGTAGCGGGACAGGTTCATGGGGATGTCCTTGTTCGCGGTAACCCACGCGTCGTGGCCTCGGATCACGATCTCGTGCAGGGTGAGGACCCATCCGTCGGTCGCCTTTAGCGTGGCGATCGTGCGGTAGTGCTGGTCGACGATCACGTCCTCGCCGCTCTCGGTCGAGCCCGTGCTGGTGATGGTGCCCTGCCACCAGGCGAGGACGGGCTTGCCGTTGTAGACCTGGAGGCTGAGGTTGCCGGCCACGACGTTGGTCGGCACCGGCTTGAACCACACCGGCTGAAGTTGGTTGTCAAGGATCAGCGGCCCGCTCTGGCCCTCCATCGGCGGATAGTTCAGGTCGTAGAAGTTCGTCATGAAGATGTAGCCGGGGGCGAGCTTGCTCGTGTCGGTCGGCGTGTCGGTGCGGATCACGGGCGGCCGGAGGTTCGGGGCCGAGACGTAGCTGTAGGTGTTGTTGGTGACGTAGGAGCCGATCGGCGCCCCGTGGGATCCACCGACCGCGAAGTCGAGCGCGATGAACGCCACGATCACCAGCGCCACGGCGACGGCGATCGGGGCCCGGCGGCTCAAGTGAACCGGCGCCGGCGGCCCCGGTGCAGCCGGGGCGTGCCCGGCGTGAGCCGGGGCCGCGCGGGGCACGAGCGTCAGCGTGAGCACGGCGGCCGCCGCACACAGGCCGGCGCCGATGAAGTAGCCGAGCCGGAAGCCGTCGGTGAGCGACTGGAGCTCGCCGTGGCCGGCGCCGATGAGGTGGCTCGAGAGGGAGGTGGCGAGCGTGATCAGCACCGCGATGCCGAGCCCGCCGCCGACCTGGCGCGAGGTGTTGACCAGCCCGGAGGCCAGGCCCGCCTGCCCCTGCTTGGCGCCCTGGGTGGCGGCGATCGTCGAGGGCACGATCGACATTCCGATCCCGGCCGCCACCAATATCCCCGGGACGACCACGTACACGATCGCGCTGCCGCTGGCGGCGATCTTGGTGAACAGGAGCATGCCCGCAGTCATCATCAGCAGGCCGCCGCTCAGCACCGCGCGCACGCCGAAGCGGCTGACGAGCTTCCCGGCGCTGCGCGCGACGACCATGATCGTCAGCGCCATCGGGAGGAAGCACAGGCCGGCGTGCAGGGGGGAGAGCCCGAGCACCTGCTGCAGGTAGAGCGAGCTCAGGTACCACATCGGGAACAGCGCCGCGCTGAACAGCAGCACGATCATGTTGGCGACCTGGAGCGACTTGGTCAGGTCCTTGAACGGGATCAGCGGTCGCGAGGCGAACCGGATCTCGATCACGCAGAACCCGGCGAGCAGCACGAGCCCGGCGAGGATCGGGCCGAGCGCAAGCCCGGCGCCGGGGCCGCGAAGCCCGGCCTCGACGACGCCGTAGACGAGCACCATCTGACCCAGGGTCAGGGTCACCGCGCCCGCGACGTCGAAGCTCTGGTGTGCGTCCCCGCGGCGGCGGTCCGCGACCACGGCCCAGGCGATGACCGCGGTGGCGATCCCGATCGGCGGATTGATCAGCAGGACCCAGCGCCAGCTGAGCTCCTGGGTGATGATCCCCCCGAACAGCGTCCCGGCGGCGCCGCCGGCGCCGTTCATCGCCGCCCACAGCCCGATCGCGCGGTGGAGCTGCGGGCCAGGGGGGAAGGAGGAGGTGATGATGGCCAGCGAGGAAGCGGCCATGAACGCGCAGCTGAAGCCCTGGACGCCGCGGGCCACGATCAGCATCTGGCGGTTGACCGCCGCGCCGCCGACCAGTGAGGTGATCGAGAACAGGATCAGTGCGGCGACGAACACCCGGCGTTGCCCGAGCTGATCGGCGGCGCGGCCGCCCAGCATGAGGAAGCCGGCGAACGCGATGGCGTACGCGTCCACGACCCATTGCAGGTCGGCCGAGGTGAAACTGAGGCTCGACTGGATCGAGGGCAGGGCGACGTTGACGATGCTCAGATCGAGAATCACCATGAACTGCGCCACGCAGCAGACGGTCAGGATCAAGCCCGACCGGGAGCTGGCCGGGAAGCGGAAGCCGCGCGCGCTGCGCCGGGTCGATTCCGGAGCGTCTTCGACGGGCGGCGGCTCGGCGGTCAGCGCGGCCGGAGCCGCCGTGCCGGCGGCAGCCGTGATGGTGTGGGTGGGCGCGCCGTGGGTGGGCGGGCCATCCCTGTCAGTGTTGTCATCGTCCCGTGGGACAGACGGGATTCCCGATCCCTCCATGAACGAGGGATACCTTAGCGGGGAGGTTGTCGGATGGCCGTCAAAGGGGTAGGCGGTTCCAGAATCCCCGGTTACTGCGGGGAAAAATGCGTTCGCGCCGAATAAAGCGAGTGTCAGTTCGGTGGGTCACCTACCGGAACAAACATACGCCGGGGGTGTCTTGTACCCTGAAGACCCACGCTTTTGGAAGCGAGTATCGGAGCGGGATTTATGAAACGAATGGTTCTGAGCACGATTGCCCTCGCGCTGGCAGTGGCCGGCTGCGGCGGCGGGACGACTCCCAAGACCACGTCGACGCCGGCCGCGTCGACGCCGGCGACCACCGCAACGACGTCTCAGACCACGACCACTGATTCTGCCACCAAGCCCAAGAAGACGGCGCACCACAAGGCGGCGCAAAAGCCGAAGCCGGTGACGAGCACCGCGACCACGACGCAGGCACCGCCGGTGACCACTCATTCCACGCCGCCGGTGACGACGACGAGCGCTCCGGCCCCAGTCGTCGTGGCCCCGAGCCCGAGCGGTGGGAGCAGCAGCGGCGGCGGCGGGACCACGAGCACGAGCAGCCAGGGCTACGGCCCGGGTCAGCAGGGCTACTAAGGCTCACCTCGCCCCGCGCGGCAGGGCGTGGGAAGAAAGTCGGACTATTTCCGACTTTCTTCCCGAGCGGTCGTGACCCAGACGGCCGTGTCGGGGGGTACCCGGTGGTCGTGGGTCAGCGGGTCGCTGGCGATCAGTGGCACCGCGCCCCGCGGGATCGGGACCGGGTCATCAGCGGACATGTTCACGATGCAGGCGAAGCCGGGTTCGCGGGTGAAGGCCAGCGCTCCCGCTGGCGCCGGCAGCCAGGTGAGCTCGCCGTCGCCGAGCGCGGGGTGCTCGCGGCGGATCGCCAGCGCCCGGCGATAGAGCTCGAGCGTCGAGCCTTCCTCGGCGTCCTGCGCCGCGACGGTCAACTCGCGCCACGCCGCCGGCTGCGGCAACCATGGTTCGGCGTTCGTATCGCGCGGGCTGAAGCCGAACGGCGCCGCCGTTCCCGACCACGGGATCGGAACTCGGCAGCCGTCGCGGCCGCGCTCGGAGTGGCCTGACAGTTCCCAGCCCGGATCCTGGAGCGCCTCATCGGGCAGGTCCTCCACCTCGGGCAGTCCGAGCTCCTCGCCCTGGTAGATGTAGGCGCCACCCGGAAGCGCGAGCATCAGCAGCGCCGCCGCGCGGGCCCGCCGGAGCCCGAGCGCGGGATCGGCCGGAAGGGCGAGGACGTCGTCGAGTTTGAGCAGCGGCCCGGGGTGGGCGGGGTCAGGTTCCCGGGCGTAGCGCGAGACTTCCCGGACCGTGTCGTGGTTCGACAGCACCCACGTGGGAACCGCGTCGACGGCAGCGTGGCTCCGCAGCGTGGCCTCGATCGACCGGCGCATCGCCTCCGCCTCCCAGGGCGCGAGCAGGAAGTCGAAGTTGAACGCGGCGTGGAGCTCGTCGGCCCGGACGTAGCGGGCCAGCCGCTCGGAATCGTGCACCCAGGCCTCGGCGACGAACACGCGCGGATCCTCGTACTCGTCGGCCAGGGCGCGCCACTCCCGGTAGATCTCGTGGACCTCGTCGCGGTCCCAGTGCGGATGCTCGACCCACGCGCCGGCGACCGGCGGCCACACGATCCCGCCCACGTCGGGCAGGCCCTCCGCCTTAGCCAGGCCGTGGGCAACGTCGATTCGGAAGCCGTCGACCCCGAGCTCGAACCAGAACCGCATGGTCTCCGAGAACTCGTTCCGGACGCGCGGGTTCGTCCAGTCCAGATCGGGCTGTTCGGGTGCGAACAGATGCAGATACCACTGGCCGGGACGGCCATCGCGCTCGGTCACGCGGGTCCACGCGGGTCCGCCGAAATTGCTGCGCCAGTCATTCGGGGGCTCGGCGCCCGCCTGACCGCGTCCGTCGCGGAAGATGAACCAAGCTCGCGCGGGTGAGCCGGGCCCGGCGGACAGCGCTTGCAGAAACCTCGCGTGCTGGTCGGAAAGATGGTTGGGGACGAGGTCCAGAAGGACCCGCAGGCCCAACTCGTGGGACTCCCGGATCAAGGCCTCGGCCTCGGACAGCGTGCCGAAGCTGGGATCGATCGCGCGAAAGTCCGCGACGTCGTAGCCGCCGTCGCGCATCGGCGAGCGGTACCACGGGTTGATCCACAGCGCATCGACGCCGAGGCGCCGCAGATACGGAAGGCGATTGCGCAGACCGGCGATGTCCCCGATGCCATCGCCGTTGCCGTCCGCGAAGCTGCGGATGTAGATCTGGTAGACGATCGCGCTACGCCACCAGCGCAGCGCCTCAGTCACGCGTGCGGCGCCATGTGGTGGATCCGTTGGCCGCCGTGTCGCTCTCGAGCGCCCCGAGCGCGGCGAGCGCCGCTAACTCGGCCCGGAACGCGTGGTACGGGATGAGCCCCAGGTGGGCGAGAGTCGGGTAGCCGACCCGGTCGTAGAGATCCGAGGTGCTCACCGGCTCGTCGGTCAGGCTCTCCATCAGCGTCGAGGCGCGCGACATGCGGCCTACGGTAGCTGGGGATGGTCGGCGGCGCCTGACGGCGGCGCCTTGGCCCGCGGCCGGTTCCTCAGCGATCGGCCGTGGTCGTGGCCTGGGCCGGCTCGAGCGGCAGCGGCGAGGCGGGCTTGAGCTCCTCCAGGCGGAGCAGGGTCATCACCCGGGCCGCGCCGCCCCGGGTGGACAGGCGCACGAGCACGCGCTGGAGCTGGGCGACCTCGCGGGCGACGATGAGAAGCATCGCGTCGGTCTCGCCGGTGACCCAGTCGGCTGAGATCACCTCGGGGATCTCGTGCAGTGCCTGCCGGAAGCGCCGATGGGCGGCCTCGCCGTGGTGTTGAAGGGTCACCGCGACGTAGACCTGGAGCGGGAATCCGGCGGCGGTGGGGTCGAGCCGGGCGACCACGCCACGCACGATGCCGGACTCCTTCAGACGGCGAACCCGGTGCAGCGTGGCGGCCGGGGAAAGGCCGACGAGGCGGGCCAGCTCGACGTTCGGGCGGTCCGCGTCGGTCTGGAGCTCCTCGAGCAGGCTCAGGTCAATCAAATCAAGCGAAACGGCCATCTCACAAAATATTCCATCGTGTTTACGGCGAAATGTCAAATCTAACTGGAGTTCCGGGCCGTTTTGACGATGCTCATTTACGTGAAGTCTCAGAACCGCACCGCGATCATCTGCCTCGCCGCCGCAGCCATCCTGTGGGGGTTGAACGTGCCACTGACCAAGCTCGCGCTCGCGTGGCTTGGACCCGGCTGGGTGACGGTGGCCCGCTTCGCCGTGGCCGCGCCCGTGCTGGCCCTGGTCGGCCGGCGCGGCCTGCGCGAGGCGCTGACCGGGCCAATCGTGGCCTCGGGCGCGATCGGGTTCGGAGCGGTGATCCTCCTCCAGAACGTCGGAATCGAGCACACGAGCGTCAGCCATGCCGCGGTCGTCATCGGCGCGATTCCGGTCCTGGTGGCCCTGATCGGGGCGGGCCTGGGGCAGACCGCCACTCGCCCGCTCACCTGGGCCGGATACGCGGTCGCGCTTGTCGGCATCGCGCTGGTCGCCGGATCGGCCGGCGGTGGAGCGAGCACTCATGGCGATCTGATCGTCCTGGGCTCCGCGGCTCTGTCGGCAGGGTTCATCGTTGTCCAGCCCCGTCTGCTCGCGGGCCGCGATGCCGCAGCGGTCACCGCGGTCCAGTTCGCCGGCGGCGCGCTGGTCGCGGTGCCGATGGCACTGCTGACCGAGGGCCTGCCGCACGGACCGGCAGCTCCGACCTCGGTCGTGGCGCTCGCTGCGCTCGCGCTGGCCGGGACTCCGCTGCCGTTCTGGCTATTTGCTTTCGGCCAGGCGCGGGTTTCGGCCGAGCTGGCCGGTGCCTTCCTGAACCTCGAGCCGGTCGTCGGAGCCGCGACGGGCTGGCTCGCGCTCGGCGAGGCCGCGACCGCTGCGCAGATCGCCGGAGCGCTCGCGGTGCTGGTGGGAATCGCGATGAGCACCGCGCCGGCGCGTCGGGACGGCGAGACACGCGAGCCGGTTGTGGCTCGTGTGCGGCGCTACGCCACGGCTCGCTTACGAATTTCTTAGGCCACTGAGCGTGAGGCCTGGTCCTGGCGCCCGATCTACACGGCACCAGACCAAAGGAGGCCTCGATGACGAGGAAGCAGCGCAATGCGGTGGCGATCGCCACGAGCGTCGTATGCCTGGCCGGCGGCGGCGGAGTGGCGTGGGCCTGCACGGGTCCCGGCGATCCCGGCTGGAACGGCACGACCGGGACAACCAGCACCACAGGCACCACCGGAACGACGGGAACCACGACGGCAGCGAGCACCGGTACGACCACGAGCGCGTCGACCGCGGCGTTGCGCCGTGCGTCCCGTCACCACTCGCGGCGAGACCGCCATTCCAGCCGCGCGTGATGGAGCGGGGAGGGGCCTCTCACCCGAGGGGCCCCTCCTCCGTTCGTCTTACAAACTCCCGACGCCCGTCTCACGCGAAGGGCGGATCGTGCGGCGACAGCGGTGAACCCTCGTCTCGTTTTGCCCTCCCGGCTGGCCCGGGTCTCGTTGCGTGTGCAGCCCGACGAGCGGTTGGCCGAGCTCGTGGGGTGGGGTTCCGAGGCGGCGTTCGAGGCGATCGTCCACCGCTATCGGGCCGGGCTCGTGCGCCATTGCGCCCGGTTGGTGGGCGAGGCGGACGCGGACGAGGCGGTTCAGATCGCGCTCCTGAGGGCGCACCGCGCGCTGTCCCGGGGCGTCTCGGTGCAGAGCCTGGGCGCGTGGCTGCACGCGATCGCACGCAACTCGTCGCTCGAGCTGCTGCGCCACCATCGCCCAGCGGTCGAGTATCGGGAGGACGCCGAACCGGGTTGCACGGTCGCGGTCCCCGCACCCGACGAGCACCGGGAACGGCTGGACGGACTCGTGGCAGCGCTTGCCTCGCTGCCCGAGCGCCAGCGCCAGGCGATCGTCATGCGCGAGCTCGAGGGTCGCAGCTACGAGGAGATCGCGGCGCGGCTAGAGACGAGCAACGGAGCGGTGCGCCAGCTGCTGAACCGGGCCCGGACGTCGATCCGTGAGCGGCTGGGCGCGCTGATCCCGGTCGAGCTCGTGCTGCGCTGGACCGAGGTCGCTGCGGGCACGGGCTCAGCCCGGACGCTGACCCTCGCCGGAAGTGGTGCGCTGGCGGCCAAGATCTCGAGTGCGATCCTGCTCTCGGCGGCGCCGGTGGTGGCGACCGTGCCGACCGTGCCGACCGTTCCGATCTCCGCTGGCGTATCGCACGCGCGTGCCTCTCAGCCCGGCAGGGTCACCCACAGCCGCGGAGCGAGCGTGAGCAGCGTCTCCGGGTCGAGGCCGCCCACGGTCGCCGCGCCCGTACGATCCAGCGCCATTGTGAGCTCGCGCCAGGCCTGCGCCACGGGCGCGACACGCGCCGTCGGGCCCCAGCCGACCGCCGCGCGCAGCTCGTCGGCTCGCGACGCCGCGTCGTCGCGAGTGAGCTCGCCGAACGGGCGGTTCGCACCTCGGATGAACACCTCCTGGTCGAGCACGCGCTTGACGTCCGAACCCGCCCCCCCGGCCTCGGTCACAGCGTCGCCGCCGCAATCGCCGCCTGGCCGTAGCTGATCCCGCCGTCGTTGACCGGCAGCCGCTCGGGCACGAGCACGCGCAGGCCGGCGCCGGCCAGCCCGCTCCAGACGGAGTCGAGCAGCAGGCGGCTCTGGAACACGCCGCCGGACAGAACCACGAGGCCGATGTCATGGGTGTCGGCGAGCCGCACGCAGGCCTCGACGGTTGCGCGCGCGATCGTCCGGTGAAAGCGGCGCGCGATCACGCCCGGAGTCCGGCCGGCCCGGACGTCCGCGGCCACCGCGCGGATCGTCTCACGCGGATCGATCACGAGGGGGGCGCCGGTCAGCTCGATCGGATACGAGCCGCGCTCGCTCGGATCGCAGGCGGCCTCGAGCTCGATCGCCGCCTGCCCCTCATAGTTGACCTCGGTACGGATGCCGGCCAGCGCCGAGACGGCGTCGAACAGGCGCCCCATGCTCGTCGTCCGTGGCGAGGAGAGGCCGGAGCGGGCCAGCTCGGCGATCTGCCGCCAGGCCGCCGGCGGCTCGATTCCACTGGCCACCAGCCAGGAGCACGCCATCCGCCAGGGTTCGCGCACGGCCCGGTCTCCCCCGGGTAGCCGGACGGGCAGCAGATGCCCGACCCGGGTGAAGTCTCGGAGCGTGCCCACCAGGAGCTCGCCGCCCCACACCGTCCCGTCGACGCCGTAGCCCGTCCCGTCGAAGATCGCGCCAAGCGCAGGGCCGGCCTCGCCGTGCTCGGCGAGGCACGCCGCGAGGTGGGCATGGTGGTGCTGGACGCCGACGAGCTCGATCCCGTCGAGGTCGGACGCGTACTTGGTCGACAGATACTCCGGGTGCAGATCGTGGGCGACGACCTCGGGCTCGACCGCGAACAGCCGGGCGAAGTGCTCGATTCCCTCGGTGAAGGACCGCAGCGTCTCGTAGTTCTGTAGATCGCCGATGTGGTGACTCACCCACGCGCGGGTGCCGCGAGCCAGGCAGAACGTGTTCTTGAGCTCGGCGCCGCAGGCGAGTAACGGCAACGGCGTTCCGCCCGGCAGTGGCACGGAGGCGGGGACGTATCCGCGCGAGCGTCGGAGCACCATCGGGCGTCGAGCGGCGCGTACGACAGAGTCGTCGGTACGCGTCTCGATCGGCCGGTCGTGGACGAGGAACAGGTCGGCGATGTCCTTCAGGCGCTCCAGGGCCTCGTCGTCGCGGTAGGCGATCGGCTCGTCGGACACGTTGGCGCTGGTCATCACGAGCGTCTCGCCGACGTCCGCGAGCAGCAGGTGGTGAAGCGGCGAGTAGGGAAGCATCACGCCGAGCTCGGGCGCGCCCGGCGCGACCGACCCGGCGACCGGGGCGCCGGGACGGCGCGGAGCGAGCAGGATCGGCCGGGCCGGGCTGCTGATCAGTTCGCGTCCGCGGTCATCGAGGACGACCAGCGATTCGGCCACGGCCATGGAGGGAGCCATCAGCGCGAATGGTTTGTCCTCACGGTGCTTGCGCGCCCGCAGCGACGACACCGCGCGTTCGTCGTCGGCACGGCAGGCGAGGTGGTACCCGCCGATTCCCTTGACCGCCACGATTGCGCCGTGGCGAAGTGCGGTTACGGCGGCGTCGAGCAACGGGAGCGAGGGCCCGCAGACGGGGCACGCGTTCGGCTGCGCGTGGAAGCGCCGGTCCGACGGATCCTCGTACTCGGCCCGGCATGCCGCGCACATCGTGAACCCGGCCATCGTGGTCGACGGGCGGTCGTAGGGAACCCCGCGCACGATCGTGAAGCGCGGGCCGCAGTTCGTGCAGTTGATGAACGGGTAGCGGAAGCGGCGGTCGACGGGATCGAACAGCTCGCGCAGACAGTCCGGGCAGGTCGCAGTGTCGGGCGCGACGGGGGCGTCGGGGATCTCGCCCCGCGGGCTCTCCCGGATGGTAAAGGTGCGCTGGCCACCGGGTTCGAGCTCCTCCGCCACCACCCGCTCGAGCACGGCCAGCGGGGGCGCATCGGGGCCGAGCCGCGCCAGGAACTCGTCGACCGCGGCGGACACCCCCTCGACCTCGAGCAGCACACCATGTGCGTCGTTGAGCACGTACCCGCCGAGCGAAAGCTCGCCGGCCAGCCGGTAGACGTAAGGGCGGAAGCCGACGCCCTGCACGGTGCCGGTCACGCGCACCCGGGCGCGCCGGGCCACGACATTCATCCCACCAGCTCCACGAGCGCGTGGTAGGCGCTCGCCTGGGCCTCCTGGATGCGCGGGATGTGCTCCGAGCGCGTGATCACGACGTGGTCGGCCAGTGCCTCGCCGGCGACCCGGCCGCCGTCGTAGCCGACCATCGCGATCGACTCCAGACCGCGCCGCCGGGCCTCGGCCAGCGCGTGGATCACATTGCCCGAATTGCCCGAGGTAGACAGCGCAAGCACCACGTCCCCGGCGGCCCCGTAGGCGATCACCTGCCGGGAGAAGATCGCCTCGACGCCGATGTCGTTGGCGATCGCAGTCAGGATCCCCGGGTCCTCGGTCAGGTCGATCGCCGGCCGCCCGGCCGCGTGGAAGTCGGCCACGACGTCCATCGCGTCGGTCGCCGATCCGCCGTTGCCTAGCGCGAGCAGCTTGCCCCCTTCCGCGAAGCTTCTCCGCAGCGCGTCGGCGGCCCCCACCAGCACATCCGCATTGTCGGTCAGGGTCTGCTCGCGGAGCGCCGCAACCTCGGCCGCCTTCATCAGTATCGAGCGTCGGACGTCTTGCAACACGGCTTCGAGATCGTCTTCGCGCTCGTCCAGAAACGGGTACAGGAAGCTCGACGCGCCGGCGTCGTGGACCCGGCGCTCGGTGCGGCCCTCGAGCAGCCCGCGATGCTCGAAGAACACGTGGACCAGCTCCCACAGCACGTGGTAGAGCGTCTCGACCAACTCTTGACGGACGTACGGGTCAGACGTCGGCGGTTCGAACTCCCATTCGGCGCCCACCGGGGCGAACGCGATCGTCAGGCAGCCGCGCTCATGGGCCATCGCGATCGCGTCGTCACAGTCAGCGCCGAAGCCCATTGCGATGTCGTCTGGAGCCGCGAGCAAACCGATCTGGTCGACGAGCGCGATCGCCGGCAGCGCCCGCTTGCCGACGATCACCGGATGTACGAACTCGACGGCGACGTGGCGTGCGTCCGAACGCGCGGCCGGGGTCCGGCCGAATGCGATCAGACGACCACCGCGGGCGAACCGCTCGGCCATCCGGTGACACACCCGCGCCAGCCCGTCGGCCGACGTCTCGAAGAACCGCGCGCTCGACTCCGTCCGCTCGGATAGCAGCGCGGCGACGGTCAAGCAATCGCCTCCTGGTTGGTGCGGGCGGCGGTCCCCATTAGCCACTCGCGCCAGGGCTCGAGGCCCTGGCCGGTGCGCGCGCTCAACACGATCGTCTCGACGTCGGGGTGAACCGCGTCGATGTTGTAGAGCAGCTTCTCGAGGTCGAAGTCGAGGTGGGGGAGAAGGTCGATCTTGTTCACGATCACCAGCTCGCAGGCGCGGAACATCAACGGGTATTTGAGCGGCTTGTCCTCACCCTCGGTGATCGCGGTGACCATCACGCGGGCGTCCTCGCCGATCCGGAACTCGGCCGGGCATACCAGGTTGCCGACGTTCTCGACCAGGAGGAGATCGATTTCGTCAAGCGCGAGTGACGGGATCGCCGAGCGGACCATATTGGCGTCGAGGTGACACTCGCCACCGAACCCCGCGTTGGTGTTGAGCTGGGTGACCGGGATATGCAGGGCCGCGAGGCGGTCGGCGTCCATCGAGCCCTCGACGTCGCCTTCGAGCACGCCCACCCGCACGCCCGGAAGATCGGTGACGACGCGCTCGAGGAGGGTCGTCTTGCCCGCGCCCGGGGCGCTCATGAAGTTGATCACGGTGACGCCGGCGCGGTCGAAGTCGACCCGGTTGGCGCCCGCGATTGTGTTGTTGGCGTCGAGCGCGTCCTCGACGATCCTCACCTTTGTCCGATGCACTCTGCCTCCTCAACCTCGATTGACTCGACCTCGAACTCGTTGCCGGCGGCAATCGCGACGTCGCTGCCGCCGCACTCGGGGCAGCGGAAGGCGGGGATCTCGATCGCCCACTCGTGCTCGCACCCCTGGCAGCGCAGGACGGCGGCGACCAGCTCCTGCTCTAGCACCGCTCCCTCGCACACGGATCCGCGCGCGACGAACTCGAAGTAGAACTCGAGCGTGTCGGGAACGACCTGCCGCAGCGCCCCCACGCGCAGGCTGACCACCGTGACGCGCCGGTCGCGAGCGTGCTTCACGACCGTGTTGACGATCGCGCTGCTAAGAGAGAGCTCGTGCACCGGCGCGCAACTCCGCGACCGTCTCGACGACCAGATCCACAGCCCGCTCGATGGCGTCCCGGACGGGCTCCGACAAACCCCAACCCATTTCCTCAATATCAGCGGGCTCGCAGGCGATCACGACGACCCGGCCCGGCCACGCTCCGACCGACTTCACGAACCGCAGCACGGTCTGCGGGTCCATCGCGTGCGGGTTGATCGTCTCGCCGTCCTCGATCGCGCCCGGCACCGACTCCTCGTCGGGCTCCATCACGTAGAGCGTCCCCGGCTCGCCGCCCTGCTTGGAGACGTCGAGGATCACCAGCGCGTCGAAGCCGCGCATGACCTCGTAGGCCAAGTCAAGCCCGCCGGTTCCGGCGTCCATCACCTCGACGCCGGGGGGCAGCTCACGCTCGCTCAGGCGCCTGGCGACCTCGCCGCCGAATCCGTCGTCGCGCAGCCACGCGTTGCCGACGCCGGCGACCAGGATGCTCCGCAGTCGCTCTTCGCTCATGTGTCGATCACCTCCACCTCCGGGACGAAGAAGTACAGAAAGCGTCCGGTCTCGCGCATCAGGTCCTGCCCCGGGTCGTCGTCGATGGTCACGCCCAGATGGGTCTTGCCGTCGTAGTCGGTGAGGATCCGCTCGATCGTCGCGGTGCGGCCGTCGAGCATCCGGGCGTGGAAGTCGGCCTCGGGGCCGGGGTGGATCACCACCCGGTCCCCCCGGGCGAAGCGCACGCCGTCGACGATTGCGTAAGGCTGGCCGGCGGCGGGGTCGGGCAGGTTGGGCGGCTCGGTGGGTGGCTCGAGCGTCTCGCGGTCGCGGAGCTCGACTCGCCCGTGCAGCGCGATGATGTCCTCCGGGGTCGCGGCGGCGGCACGCTCGATCATCTCGCGCACGGCCGGGTCGGCGCGTTCGATCTCGGCTCGCTCGGCGTCTGAGAGCACCTGGACGTGGAGCAGCAGCGCCTCCTCGATCTCGGTCGAGTCGAACAGCCCGCCTCGGCTCTCGGGCGCGATCTGCGGGTGGTCGGGAAGCACGTACGACGTGCCCAGCACGGCATCGTCGGTGTCGGTGGCGAGCACCGGGTAGGTGTTGACACTCGTGGGGGCGCCGTCGAGCGGCGAGAGGAAGCGCCCGTCCGAGATGCGCACGAGCAGTTGGGTCGAGATGAGCGACCGGGCCAGGGCGCCGGCGCGGTCGAGTCCAGCCGGCGCCGCGCGCGTGTTGTGCACACAGCAACGCACGAGTGCCGATCCGTCGGCGCGCTGCTCCGAGCGGAGCGTGAACCGTCCGCCGTCGAATTCCGTGGTCACGCGTCCACCGACCGGCACGGGCCCGAGTTCGACGCGACGCTCCTCATCGGAGGCGAGGTAGCGAAGCGTTGCCGTCAACGTCCCGTTCGGCATCGGATCGGCGACGCACTCCAGACGTGCGTGATCGAACGCCCCGGAGCACTCGGCGGCGTATGCCGCCGGATAGACGATCCCGAATGGCGTAGGGGTGGTGTTCTTGATCGCGCCCGGGGTGTACGGGTACAGCGCGTGGCCCTCCCACAACAGCGATGTGACGAGCTCCTCCAGGTGGTCAGTCACGGTTCAGTAGTGCGGTGACACACGCATCGAGGGTGGCCAGGCCGCGCGCGAGCTTCTCGCGTTGGAGCGCCTCGAAGGTGTCCGCGCGCACGGCAACCCACGCGGTGCCGGGGTAGTAGTGCTCGATCGTATCCCGCCACACCGACACCGGCATGCGGAAGTCGATCGACTTCGACCATGGGATCAGCACCATCTGCAGGCCGCCGTCCTCCGCGGGGTAATAGATCATCCCGTTGAAGTGCAGGGCGAGCGGCGCCTCACCGGCAGAAAGCGAGTGCAGATACTTGGCCGCGGCCAGCTCAAGGTCGTAGTGGCAGGTGATCGGGACCGTGACCGTGGTCGTCCCGGTGAACGCGGGCACGAGTACGTCGAGCTTTGACCACACCAGGCTGCGGGTCGTGACCGCCCATCGCTCGGGCGCGCCGAAGAGCTCGACCAGGCGCTCGCGTGTCGCGTCGTCGTAGCTTCGGCGGGCCGGTTCGATCATCAACTGGATGCTCAGCGCGACCATGTACACCTCGCGGCCGCCGGTCTCTGAGATCTGAAGGTCGAGGTTCAGCATCGGGGCGGCGGCGTACCTGACCGGGCGGGCGCCGAGCACCTCGAAATCGAGGTCGACATCGACGAGGGCGCTCAACGGGCGGTGGCCTCCGCGCGGAGGGCTTCGAAGAACCGCGCCACCGCATCGTGGACACCCGGGCCACCGGAGATTCCCTCCCAGTGGGCCTTGATCGTGCCGGTGAGCGCGTAGCAGCGATCGATCGGCGCGATCACGTACATCGGCGGGTCGGCCAGGCGGTTGGCGATCAGGCCCTCGATGTCCGGCTCGAGGTTGTCGAGCACTGGGTTGAGCGAGCGCATCCGCGTCCACGATTCGAAGTGGAGCTCGGACTCGGTCGCGCCGCCGGGGCTCGGGTACATCGCGACCACACAGGCCGTGACCGTCGACTCCATGAAGAACGCCAGCCCGATCGGGATCTGGAAGCTCGCCCACAGATCGTCGGGCACCTCGAGCCCGGGTAGCCACAGCGTTCGGTTGCCCGTCGGGCGATAGTCGCCCTCGCCCGAGCGCATCGCCCAGCAGGCCTCGCACGCGCACACGATGCGACGCTCGGCGAGCGCGAGCAGATGCCGGTGGTCCTCGGGGATGCCGATGCCGCACAGCTCACACGCCTCGTCGGTGGCGGCGGTCGGTGTCTGGGCTCCGAGCGGTCGAGGGTCCTGGCGGGCCAGGCCGCGCAGCCCGGACACGACCCCGGCGCGACGGCGTGCCGCGATGGCCTCGTCGAGCAGGCGGCGGGTGTCGGTCATTGCGCCAGCGCCACCTTGACCCGCCCGTCCTCGCGCAGCAGCGGCACGGGCTCCAGCTGCATCCGTTCGTCGTCCATAGAGCGGCCGGCGCGGGGTAGGAAGAACGACCGCGCGCACTCCGGGCACGACAGAGCGCCCGCCAACAGCAGCCCGCCGTGCAACGGCGCGCCGCAGCTGGCACAGCGGTCGCGGTAGGCGAGTAGGGCGCCGTCGACGTTGGCGACGAGCAACTCGCGACCGGCGACGTCGACCGCCGCCAGCGATCCGTCGGCCAGGTCCGAGACGGCCTCGATGTCGATCCACACCGATTGTTCGGAACCCTCGGCGGTTCCGGCGTTCACCCCCTCGACCTCGAGGCCTTCGAGATCGGGTGCGGCCTCCTCGAGCGCCTGTTTGATCGCCAGCTCGAGCGTGACCGACGACGCCGAGCAGTCCGAGCAGCTCCCCCGCAGATGGATCCGGGCGATGCCATCCTGGAGTGAGAGCAGCTCGACGTTGCCACCGTGCGACTCCATATACGGGCGGACGGAATCGAGCGCGCCCTGCACCCGCTGCTCGAGCGGGACCGGGTGCAGGTCGTGGATCAGGAGCAGCGTCGCCACCAACGGGTCTTCGGCGAGCGATGCTGCGATCTGGCCGCCGGCGCTGCCGCCTTGCTGCAGCGATTCAACGATCCGCTCGAGGCCGGCGCCGTACATCTGCACGACCGCGGAGACGAGCTCCTCGGCCACCTCGCGCGTGGCCGAGTCGGGGGTGGAGTCGAGCTGCGCCTGGAGATCCTGGACGCGCTCGACCAGCTGCTGGATGTCCATTGCCTAGGCCAGGGCCGTCGGGGTGTGCATCACCTTGCGCACCTTCCCCGCGCCGGTGTACATGTGCACGCCGCACGGCAGGCACGGATCGAACGACCGCACCGCCCGCATGATGTCGACGCCCTTGAAGTTCTCGGGGCCGTTCTCCTCGAAGATCGGCGTGTTCTGGACCGCGTCCTCGTAGGGACCGGGCGTGCCGAACACGTCGCGCGGGCTCGCGTTCCACGGCGTCGGCGGGTACGGCTGGTAGTTGGCGATCTTCCCTTCCTGGATCACCATGTGGTGCGAGAGCACCCCGCGGGCCGCCTCGTGGAAGCCGCAGCTGACGGCAGTCTCGGGGACCTTGAAACTGTTCCAGCTCTTGGTGCGCCCGGCGCGGACCTCCTTCAGCGCGCGCTCGAGGTTGTGCAGCGCGATCAGCGCGCTGTAGGCCTGGTGATACGTGCGGGCGCGATCGCGTTCGACGGCGTTGGATTTCTCCGGCACGTTCCACTCGAGCTCCATCTCGGGCATGTTGGGGGAGCGGGGGAGGACCATCTGGATCGAGTGCCCCGTCGCCTTGGCGTAGCCGAAGTCGACCAGCCCGGCCTTGGCCGTGCACCACTGTCGGGCGAACGGGCCACCGCCGGTGTCACAGCACACGTGGGTGTCGGTTCGCTTGTCATAGATACGAGGCGACACCACCCAGGTGTACTTGTCGGTGAAGTCGCGCTTCTGCGGGCGCGGTAGCGTGACCTTGTTCCAGGGGTGATTCTTGTCGACGGGGTTGCCGAGTGGATCGTGGGTGACGAACGTCGGCTCGTTCTCCCACGAGTCGAAGTAGGAGGAGCCGAGCAGGATCCGGATCATCAGGTTGATCTCGACCAGGTCGGTCGAGATCAGCTCGCCGCCGATCGCCACGCCCGGCGTGATGTAGCGCTTGCGGCCCCAGTTGGTCATGTTGCGGTAGTCGTAGTCAACGTAGTCGGGGTCGTCGAACGAGCCCCAGTTGACGAGGTTTGTCTCGCGGAAGCCGACCTGGTCGTATCCGGGCAGCTCCCGGAGGAAGAAGTCGTACAGGTCGTCGTGCATCGGCACGCTGCGCTTGACGTAGTCGAAGTAGCGCATCAGCCGCACGTAGTAGTCGGTGCACGTCTGATGGGTGATGTCGGCGCTGCAGCCGCCCGGCATGATCGTCGATGGGTGGGTGTGCCGGCCACCGAACAGGCAGTACATCTCCCGCGTGTAGCGCGCCACGTGCAGCGTCTCCAGGTAGAACTCTCCGGTGAACGGGTTGAGCGCCCGCATGATGTCGGCGATCGTCTTGTAGCCGTGGATGTCCTGTCCCGGGGCGGGGGTGTTCTCGGCCTTGGCCAGCAACGTCGGGTTGGTCTCCTTGACCATCTGCTCGCAGAAGTCGACGTTCGCCATGCAGTCGTTGAAGATCGCATGGTCGAAGATGTAGTCCGCCGTCTCGGCCAGGTTGAACGCCAGGTCACCGAGTGCCGGAGGTTTCACCCCGTAGGCCATGTTCTGGTTCAGGCACGAGCAGGTGCAGTGGTTGTCCCCGCAGATGCCGCAGATGCGGCTGGTGATGAAGTGTGCGTCGCGCGGATCGATGCCCTTCATGAAGATGTCGAAGCCGCGGAAGATCATCGAGGTGCTGTAGCACTTGAGCACCTGCTGATTGGTGAAGTCGATTTCGGTGTGGATGCCGAGGCTCCCCACGATCCTGGTGATGGGATCCCAGGACATCTCCTTCACTAGCACTCTTTGTCCCGTCTCAACTGCCATCGCTGTCTCCTCAGAAAGTGTCGGGCTCGAACGCTCTAGGTGTGGTGAGAATGCTCACCAGCGCTTGACGTAGCCGGTGGTGAGCGTCTTGCCGCGCTTGCGCCACTCCGGCTCCACGTCGTACTTGGTCTTGATGTGGCGGTGGCGCATGAACTTCACGATCGGCCCGTAGCTGTACTGAATGATTCGCTGCGCTGCGGAGCCCCACGGATCCTCGTCCATGAACGGCATGTACTTGTCGGGGAAACCCGGCATCGTGCACGCCATGCAGATCCCGCCGACGTTCGGGCAGCCGCCCACGCCGTTGACCCATCCGCGAACGGGAACATTGCACTTGACCACCGGGCCCTTGCAGCCGAGCTTGACCAGGCAGCGGTGGTCGGAGCCGTACTCGGTGGCGAACTCGCCCTGCTCGGAGAAGCCGGCGCGGTTGCAGCTCTCGCGCACGGTGCGCCCGAACAGCCACTTGGGACGGAGCGCCTCGTCTAGCTCTGGGGCCGGCGCCAGGCCCGCCAGGTGCAGGGCGAGATAGAGGAGCGTCTCGGTCATGTTGTCCGGCTGCGCCGGGCAACCCGGGATGCACACGATCGGCAGGCCGGCCTTCGAGCGCCAGCTCCACCCGAGGTAGTCGGGCACCCCCATCGCGCCGGTCGGATTGTTCTTCATCGCCGGGATGCCGCCGTAGGTGGCGCAAGTCCCGACCGCGACGACCGCGGCCGCCTTGGGCGCCAGCCGGTCCATCCACTCGTTCATCGTGATCGGCTGGCCGTTCTCCGGGTTGACAGCGAACCCGGTCCAGTGGCCCTCGCCGTTGATCTCCTCGTTGCCAAGCGAGCCCTCGATCACCAGCACGAACGGATCGAGCTCGCCCTTCTCGGCGTCGAACCAGGCCTGGGCGTACTCCTGCCCGACCGCGTAATCGACCACCTGGTTGTGGACGACGACCTTGGGCATGCCCGGAATGGCCTGGAGGATGATGTCCTCGAGGCTTGGGTTCGTCGCCGAGGTCATCGCGACCGAATCGCCCTCGCAGCTCAGCCCGGTGGTCATCCACAACACGTGCGCGGTGACGGCCTCGGTCTCCTTCTGCTTCGCATACGGATTCGACAACGCCGACATACCGTCTCCTCTCGCTGTTCTCAACAGATCCGCGGCAAGGGGTCTCCGACCAGCTGGTCCATCACCCGCTTGCCGCCAAAGCTCGTCTCCACCAGCACCATCCCGGGCGGGTCGGTGCGCACCTCTCCGATCTCGGCGGCGAGCTCGCAGCCCGGCACGTCCCGTATCGCGTTCAGCGCGCGGTCCGCAGCGTCCGCCGCGACAAACGCGACCAGCTTGCCCTCGTTAGCGACATACATCGGATCGATCCCGAGGATCTCGGCCGCGCCGGCCACCGCCGGCCGCACCGGGACGGCGCCCTCGCGCACGATCATCGCCACCGACGATGCGCGGGCCAGCTCGTTGAGCACCGAGGCCACGCCGCCGCGGGTGGCATCGCGCAGGCAGCGCAGCTCGGGGCCCGACGCATCGAGCAGCGCGTCGACCACGGGCCACAGCGAACGCGTGTCGGACTCGATCTCGGCATCGAGCTCGAACTCGTCGCGCGCGAGCATGATCGCTGTCCCGTGCTCGCCGATGCTTCCCGAGAGCAGGATCCGATCCCCCGGGGTCAGTCCGCTCGGCGATAGACGGGCACGGGGATCGCGCAGGCCGATGCCCGCGGTGCATACGTACATGCCGTCGGCGTGCCCGCGCTCGACCACCTTGGTGTCGCCGGTGACGATCTCGACTCCGGCGGCCCGGGCCGCCCCTGCAATGGCCGCGACCTCGGCCCGGAGTTCTTCCGCCGGCAGCCCCTCCTCAAGAATGAGCGACAGGCTCAGCGCGAGGGGTCTTGCGCCCGAGACGGCTAGATCGTTGATGGTGCCGTTGACGGCGAGCTCGCCGATCGACCCGCCCGGGAAGCGCAGCGGCCTGACCACGTAGGAATCGGTCGTGAACGCGAGCTCGGCGTCATTGATCGCGATCGTCGACGCGTCGGCCAGCTCGTTCAGCGTTTCGGACTGAAAGGCCGGCGCGAGCAGTCCCTCGATCAGGCTCTGGGTCGCCTTGCCGCCGGCGCCGTGGGCCATGTTGATCCGCTCGTCGCGGAACTTGGCGCGCTTGCCGCGCGCGGTCTCAATGATCCCCAGGATCTTCTGCTCGCGCTCGGAGAGGAGAGCCGGCTCGGCCATCAGACCACCTGGCGCTCGCGCGCGAACCGGCCAAAGTTGTAGTAGGCGGCGCACGCCCCTTCGGAGGACACCATGCACGTGCCGATCGGCCGCTCGGGAGTGCAGGCGGTGCCGAACACCTTGCACTCCCACGGCTTGATGACCCCCTTGAGGACCTCGCCGCACTGACAAGCCTTGGGATCCGCAACGCGGACGCCCGGGACGCTGAAGCGAACCTCGGCATCGAGGTCGGCATAGGCGTCGGAGAGCTTGAGGCCGCTGTGGGAGATGAAGCCCAGGCCGCGCCACTCGAAGTGGGGACGCAGCTCGAACACCTCGGCCATCACCTCGAGCGCCCGCAGGTTGCCCTCGTACGGGACCACGCGCTTGTACTGGTTCTCGACCTCGCAGCGGTCCTCGGCCAGTTGGCGCAGGATCATCGCGATCGCCTGGAGGATGTCGAGCGGCTCGAAGCCGGCAATCACCACCGGCCTGCCGTAATCGGCCGGGATGAACTCAAACGGCCTCCCGCCGACCACCGTCGACACGTGGCCGGGGCCGATGAACCCGTCGAGGCGCAGGTCCGGGGACTCGAGCAGCGCGCGCACCGGCGGGACGATCGTCACGTGGCTGCACATGACGCTGAAGTTGGTTTGGTGCTCTGCGCGCGCACGCTTCAGGGTCAGGGCTGTGGACGGCGCCGTCGTCTCGAACCCGATCGCGAAGAAGACCACCTCGCGGTCGGGGTTCTGCTTGGCGATTCGCAGCGCGTCGAGCGGCGAGTAGACCATCCGGATGTCGGCGCCGGCGGCCTTGGCGTCGAGCAGGCTGCCGTTGGATCCGGGGACGCGCATCATGTCGCCGAAGCAGGTGAAGATCACGCCTTCCTGGTGCGCGACCGCGATCCCGTCGTCGACCCGCCCCATCGGGATCACGCACACCGGGCAGCCGGGACCGTGCACGAGTTCGACGTTGGCCGGGAGCAGGTCGTCGATGCCGTACTTGTAGATCGAGTGGGTGTGGCCGCCGCAGACCTCCATCAGCTTGTAGTGGCGCCCGGGCTCGACCAGGGAAAGGATCTCGCCGGCCACCGCGCGGCCGAGCTCGGCGTCACGGAACTCGTCGACGAACTTCACGCCGCGGGAACCTCGGTGGGATAGAGAAGGCGGGCCAGCGCGGTGCCGGCGTGGACCAGCAGCACTTCACCCGGCTGAACCGGTTCCACGAGCGCCGTCTCGACCGTGGATCTCGCTCCGTCCCCGCCGGCGCACAGCGCCAGCCCGCGATCGAGATCGACCGCGACCACAGTCATCGGCACGCCGTCATCGCCACACGTGATGCAATGGCCGGCGACGACTTCGTCGTCGCTTCGAGTTCGAGTGGCGTCGAACTCGCGGTCGCCGACCCGACACGATCGCGTCTCGCTCACTCGATCACGCTGGCCTTGAGCTCCTCGAGCTCCTGCTCGTAGTCGGCGCCCATGCGGACGAGCAGGTCTCGGGTGGCCCGAGCCTCCTCCTCGTCGACCTTCGAGATCGCGAACCCCACGTGGATGAGGACCCAGTCGCCGGGGCCCACGCCGCCGTCCTCGGCGTCGAGCAGGCCGACGTTGACATTGCGACGCACCCCTGCGACATCGACCTTGGCCAATCGATTCAGGTCATCGACGATCTCAATGACCTGTCCGGGAATCGCCAGGCACACGCAGGCACTTCTACCACTGGATTTCGGCGTCACGAAGCGCCTTTGACCACCTGGGTAACCAGGGTTACCACGGGGGTCGTAAGCGGGTGCGCCTGGGGCCAGTCGGGCATAGACTGGGGCTCTCGGCGTCTGTCGTTGGAGAGGCGAGAGTGCCAGTGGAAGACCGAAGGGTGAGCCGTCCAGGACCCTTGCGGTGGCCCCGCCACCCGGATGTTGCCGGGGCAAAAGCGGAGTCGATCGTCCTCTACACGTACCTGCTCGACTCCGATGGAGAGCTCGCCGACGAGTTCGACGTCCGGGCCCGGATCGCCGCGCGTCAGCTGGCAACCGCCCGCGTGCTCCAAGTGGGCGCCGGCGATTGCGACCTGGGGCCGTGGTTCGAGGCGGCTGGGCAGGGCCTCGGGCTTTTGATCCTCGAAGGGCTGCTCGCGCTCGAGACCCGGGTGGGGGATCGCACGGCGGCCGAGCTGGTCGGCCCGGGCGACCTTCTCCAGCCGTCCGGACCGGCTGCGGACCAGCTGCTGGCGCGGACGTGTGGCTGGCGGGTGCTCAGCCCGGCGCGGCTGGCGCTGCTCGACGGCGAGTTCGCCGACCGGGTACGGCCGTTCCCGCAGATCACCCGCGCCCTGCTGAGGCGTGCCTGCCGGCGGCCGGTTGAGCTCGACGTACTGCGGGCGATCACGTCGCAGCCCAGGCTCGAGGTCCGGCTCGTGCTGCTCCTCTGGCATCTGGCCACGCGCTGGGGGCGGGTCGAGCCGGGCGGTGTGCGCCTGTCGCTGCCCCTGACCCATCGCCTCCTCGGCCAGCTCGTGGCCGCCGAGCGACCGTCCGTCTCACACGCGATGAAGCGGCTGGCGCAGGCGGGGCTGGTGACCGGCACGGCCGACGACCTCCATCTGCACGACACCCTGGAGTACGGTCTCCAGGAATTGGCCGAGCGCACCCCGATGCTGCGCGAGCGGGCCGTGTCGCATTCCAGGCACCCTCGGAGACAGATCGTGTAAGGGATGGGCGGGCCGGCTGGGGACCCCGTCAGCGTGCTGTGGCTCACCACGGGGCTGGGCTGCGACGGCGATTCGATCGCGATGACGGCGGCGCGAAACCCAAGCTTCGAAGACCTGATGCGCGGCTGTCTCCCGGGCGCTCCTCCCGTGATCATTTACAACCCGGTGTTCGCCTACGAGACCGGAGAGGACTTCATGCGCGCGTTCTGGGACGCCGCCGTGGGCAGGCTGGATCCGTTCATCCTGGTGCTCGAGGGATCGGTCCCGAACGAAGAGATCAGCGGTGACGGGTACTGGGCGACGCTCGGCGTGGACCCCTCGAACGGCGAGCCGGTCTCGACGTGCGCGTGGATCGATCGTCTGGCGCCGCGGGCCGCCGCGGTGCTGGCGCTCGGAACATGTGCCGCATTTGGCGGGATACCGGCGATGCGGGGCAACCCGACCGGGGCGATGGGGCTCGGCGACTACCTCGGGGGGCGCTGGCGCTCCCGCCTGGACATTCCGATCGTCAACCTGCCCGGCTGCCCGGTGCAGCCCGACAACATCACCGAGACGCTGCTCGCGCTCGCGCTCCGGGTGGCACGCGTGGCTCCACCACTGGATCTCGACGATCAAGGCCGCCCGCGCTGGCTGTTCGCGCGAACGGTGCAGCAGGGGTGCGGACGCGCCGGCTTCGCCGAGCAAGGGGAGTTTGCCGCGACGCCCGCCGATCATCGCGGGTGCCTGGTGAAGCTCGGCTGCAAGGGACCCGTCACCACCTGCAACGTGCCGATCCGGAGCTGGATCGGCGGCGTCGGCGGTTGCCCTAACGTGGGCGGCATCTGCATCGCCTGCACCATGCCCGGCTTTCCCGACAAGTTCATGCCGTTCATGGAGCCCAGCCCGCTGGGGCTGCTGAACGCGAGGTTCACGCGGTTCAGCTACGGCCCCGTCCTGCGCCGGTTGCGCCACCGAGCGATCGCCCTTCACTACGATCGCGAGCCGCCCTGGCGTGGACCGTCGAGTGAGCTTCACACCGGGTACGAGCCACGCTGGTGAGGGGTCCGGTATGCCGGTGAACGTTGTCTTCAGGTGCGAGATCTGCGGTGCGCGTCCCGACGCCGAGACCCAGCTGGCGCTCGAGCGACAGCTCCTCGACCTCCGGCACGGCGAGTACGTCGACGCCGAACCCGGTCGTTGGCTGACCTGGCATGGACGCGGGATGTACGGGCCGCAGAGGTACGCCTGCGGGGCCCACCGCGGCGAGCTCAAGGCAGTCGTGCGGGAGCACTACGGCACCCTCGGCTGGCACCCATGGGCGACCGGACCTCACCCCTGGGCGGGCCGGCGCGGCACCGACCGGGCCCGCGCGCTGGTGCGCTCGTTGCGCTCGACATTCGGAGCTCCGGGCGGATGACGCTCTCGCCCAATGTTCCACCGGTTGCGGTCGACAGTCTGCGCGAGGCCGAGCAGGCGTTGCGTCGGGCGGGACTTCGACTCTCGACGCCGCGGCGTCTGGTGCTCGAGGCGCTGTTCGCGGCCGACGGCCCGGTCGCGGCGGGTGATCTCGCGCGGCAGCTCTCGCTTGATGAATCCTCGGTCTACCGCAACCTCGAAGTGCTCGAGCACCAGGGACTGATCCGCCACGTTCACCTCGGTCACTCGGCGGGGCTGTACGTGCGGGTGGGCAGAGAAGAGGTCGAGTACCTCTACTGCGAACGGTGCGCGAAGGTGACGGCCGTCCCGCCGGCGCGGCTCGATTCGGTCCGCAAACGCATCAGGGAGCAGTTCGGGTACACGGCTCGCTTCGGCCACTTCCCGATCGTCGGCGTGTGCGAGGGCTGCACGCGCCGCGGAGTCGAGGGGTGATCGTAATTACCAGCGGCTTGCATTAACGGCGCTGGCCGCAGTACGTTCCAGCGAGCGATTTTCGGCTGATCCAAGCCGGGTCGCTTCCCGTATATCCGGTCAGCGCTCGTGTTCGAGCGGGGATCGATACAGGAGGAAACGATGGAGGCGACGACGGCTGGTTCTCGGCCTCGGTCTCGGCGTCGGTTGGCCGGGTTCTGGGCTTCGCTGAGCGGTTCTCAGAAGCGGACGCTGGTGATGATGATCGCGGTCGTCGGCGGTCTGCACGTGCTCGGGTTCGTGACGTTGATCTCGTTGGTCGCGCCCCGGCACTACGAGCTCGGGTCGGCGGGGGCGTTCACGATCGGGATCGGGGTGACCGCGTACACGCTCGGACTGCGGCACGCGTTCGACGCCGATCACATCTCGGCGATCGACAACACGACGCGCAAGCTGATGAGCGAGGGCAAGCGCCCGTTGAGCGTGGGGTTCTGGTTCTCGCTCGGTCACTCGACGATCGTGTTCGCGCTGGCGTTCCTGATTTCGGTCGGGGTCAGGGCGCTGGATGGTCCAGTCAAGAACGATGACTCGAACTTGCATCAGGTGACCAACTGGATCGGGACGCTCGTCTCGGGCACGTTTCTGTATGCGATCGCGGCGATAAACGTCGTGATCCTGTTAGGGATCGTCAAGGTGTTTCGGGAGATGCGAACCGGCCGCTACAACGAGCAGCAACTCGAGGAGCAGTTGAACAAACGCGGGTTTATGAACCGCTTCCTCGGCCACATGACCAAGACGGTGACCAAGCCGGCGCAGATGTATCCGATCGGGGTGCTGTTCGGCCTGGGGTTCGACACCGCGACCGAGGTGGCGCTGCTGGTGTTGGCGGGTGGCGCAGCCGGTGCCGGCCTGCCCTGGTACGCGATCCTGTGCCTGCCGATCCTGTTCGCCGCCGGGATGTCGCTGATGGACTCGATCGACGGGTCGTTCATGAACTTCGCCTACGGCTGGGCGTTCTCAAAGCCCGTGCGCAAGGTCTTCTACAACATCACGATCACGGGTCTGTCGGTCGCGGTCGCGATGGTGATCGGCACGATCGAGCTCGGCGGGCTGATCGCCTCGGAGCTGAACCTGTCCGGATCGTTCTGGAACTCGTTTGAGAACATCAACATCAACATGCTCGGGTTCGTGATCGTCGGCATGTTCGTGATCACCTGGGCGGTCGCGCTGACCGTATGGCGCTACGGACGCATCGAAGAACGCTGGAGCGCGTCGATCCTCGAGTAGCCCCGCCCGCCTGGGTCGTCGCCGAACCGAAGTCGAAATTTCGGGTTCGGGGGGCGGGTGGCCGGTGACGCGGTGGGGGTCGGGCGGCGGGCTGGTTAGCGCCACCAGGGGCGGCTGCGGATCTTGGCGACCTCGGCCGCCGGCCGGACGAGCTCGCCGAGGTGGTCGCTCAGGTGATCGAGGTGCTCGCACAGCCAGACGCCGTAGTAGGAGCCGGTCGAGCTGTTGACGATCCCCGCCGCGGCCAGCGACGGCGGCTCGAGTTCGGCTACGGCCCGGTCATTCGGCTTGCCGACCTGCTCGGCGAGCTGCTCATACCACGAGGTGAGGGTCGCGGTGCGGCGCTGAAGGACGGCGCGTGCCTCGTCCACCCCGGTCGCGTCCCCGGGCATCTCGGCGACGGCGTGGGCGGTGAGACGGAGTCGAAGCGAGCCGCCGACGAGGCGCCACAGGTCCGGCTTGGAGATGTGCTTGGTCCCCTGCTCGGCGAGGAAACCGCGCAGCCCCTCATCGAGGCGGAGCCCAGCGTTCCCGGCCGCGGCCGCGTTCTCGGGCTGGTCGGCGCGCGCTCCGGTCGCCCATTGCATGGCCTGGGTCAGGTAGGAGGCGCCGGTACGGAACGCGTCGGCGAGGTCGTCGCCGACGACCGCGGCCACGCCGCGCGGCCAGAACAGGGTGCCGATCACGACGCTGACGGCGCAGCCGAGCGCGACGTCCTCGATCCGCACCTCACCGATCTTCCACCCGACCGGGACGATCAGGTTGAACAGGACCGCGATCATCACCGTGAACGCCGCCTGGCCGATCGCGAACGGCGTGGTGCCGGGCGAATAAGCGGCTACGAGCACGGCCATAGGGAACGCGATCCACAGCGCGGTCTGGTCACTTCCGATTGCCAGCACAAGCGCCCCACCGATGACGAACCCGAGCGCGGTGCCGGCGAGGGCCCGGAGCGCGGTGGCGCCGGTCGCCGCGGCGTTGGTGCGAAGCACCGACAGCGTGCCGAGCACCACCCAGAAGCCGTGCTGGACCGTCGTGATGTCGGCGATCGTCACCGCGACGGCGATCGCGACCGCTCCGCGGATGCTGTTGACGAACCAGACGGAGCGCACGCTGGCGTGGGCGTACGCCGTGGAGGCGACGCTCGACACTCGCCTCACCGTGCGCGCGGCGGCGGCCGATCCCGGGTACCAGCGTCGCCGCCTGGCCTCGACCCAGTCCGGGTTGGCGAGCCCGCACGAGATCAGCGTCTCGTAGGTCGCGGCGAGCACGGCCACCGCGATCCCGTGGGCGTGGAATGCGATCTGGGCAGCTTGGCGGAAGTGCTCCGGGTCGGTCGAGGCGGGCGTGGGTGTCGGGAGGGTGGGCTGGCGGGAAGGTGGTTCGGGGGTGGGTGGGCGGGACGCCATGTCCTCGATCCGGGCCACGACCGCCTCCTGGCGGCGCTCTAGCCCATCGACGTCCGGGTGCGCGTCCCCGCCGGCGAGGAGCGTGGCGGTGTCTCGCAGCACCGAGCTCGAGCTCGCGATCAGCTCGAGGTCGCATTTCGCCGCATGGGCGAGGTCGTGCCGCTCGCTGACCGCGTCGGCGATCAGCGCCGTGCACCACTCGAGCAGCTCGATGCAGTTCGCCAGGGCCTGGTCGGTGACGGCCAGACCCGTCGGGCGAAACGGGGTCGCCGTGAAGTTCGCCAGCACGTCGCGCTTGGCTTCGAGCGCGGCGGCGAGGTAGTCGTCGGGGGCGTCGCCGCGCAACACGCCGTCGAGTTCGTCAGCGAGCGTCACCGCGAGCTTCGAGGCGGCGGCACGCAGCTGGTTGGCGCCGGTCGGTCGCGGTGAGAACAGCAGCACGGCGGCGGTGCCGGCGATCGATGCCATCCACCAACCGAGCAACCGGTCGGGGATCATCCCGACCGTGCCGGCGGACGCCGCGGGGAGGACATACGCGAGCAGCGCCCCGGTGGCGCCCGAGGCGGCGTTGGGACCGGTGATGCCGGCGAAGAACACCGCGAACGTCACCGGCACGGTGACGATCGCGGCCACCACGGTTGACGAGCTGACGATCGTCGCGATCGTGATCAGCACGCTTCCGGTGAGCGCCAGCGCCAGGTGGGCCAGGAGCTTTTCGCGCCAGGTGCCGGCGAACGACGCCAGCACGAGCGTCGCGAAGCCGCCGAATGCGCAGAACGTCGCGATCTGGGCGTTTCCGATTACGTTGTGCGCGAGCGCAAACAGGCCGCACACGACCACGACGGCGCGGATGGCGCGCATCGCGGCCGGAACCGACCAGCGTGGGATGGCCCAGCGGGCCCATTGGGCGAGGTCCGAACGCGGCGAGGACGCGAGCGCGGTCACTTCGAATGGTCGGCGCCCGACGGCGGCGCCTCGAGCAGCCGCTCGAGCTCGCGGTAGACCTGTGCGTTCACCGCCATGCCGCAGTGACTGCCCTCGATCTCCACGCACTCGGCGTGCGGATCCAGGCACGCGCGCCAGTCGACGATGGCGTCGCTCCGTGAGTACAGGGACAGCGCGGTGGCGCCTGCGGCCAGCGGCTGGGCGAGGAGCGAGCGAAACTCCGCGCAGCACTCGCCGTCGCGGCACTCGGTCGAGAACAGACCAGGCACCCCGAGGTCGCCCAGTAGCGCGACCGAGCGGATGGTCCGGAGCACCGAGGGCGAGACCGCGAGCGGATCGAGCACCGGGGAGCCGAGCGTGATCAGCGCCGCGACCTTGTCGGGATGGCGTGCCGCCAGGGCCCGGGCGAGCGTTCCGCCACGACTCTGGCCGATGACCACGACGGGCTCCTCGAACGCGGCGAGGAGCGCGCCGAGCTGATCGAGCTCGCGCCCCGAGCAGCCGACGTTGAGGCGGATCCCGCTGGTGCGCACGCGGTGGCCACGCCGGCGCAGCCAACCGGCCATGACCGTGAGCGAGGCGTCGCCGGCGAGAAAGCCGGGGATCAGGAGGACCGACTGCCGCGTGTGCCGCCTCGGCCACCAAAATCGAGGATCGCTGAGAAGCCCGGCGAGTTCTGGCCAGAAGCGCAGCTCTCCTTGCAGAGGCGGCGGGCTCATCTCCCGTGCCGGCCCAGTTCGAGGATCAGCTTGCCGACGTTCTCGCCACGGAACAGACGGAGAAACACCTCAGGGAACTGCTCAAGGTCGGCGCGGACCACGTCCTCCCGCGAGATCAGCTTGCCGTCCTGGAGCCACTCCGCGAGCTGAGCGACCGCCTCGGGGTAGCGCTTGGCGTAGTCGAACACGAGGAACCCGGCCATTGACGCGCGCTCGACCAGCAGCTGCATGTAGTTGGCCGGGCCGCGCGGCGGCTGCTCGGCGTTGTACTGAGAAATCGCGCCGCAGATCACGACCCGTGCGTTCCGCGCCAGGCGGCGCAGCACCTCGTCCAGAAGCTCGCCGCCGACGTTGTCGAAGTACACATCGACGCCGTTCGGGGCGTACTGGCGCAGGTCCGCCCGGACCTCGCCGGCCTTGTAGTCGATCGCGGCGTCGAAGCCGAGCTCCTCTGTCAGCCACTCGCACTTCTCCGGACCGCCGGCGATGCCAATGGTCCGGCAGCCCTTGATCCGGGCGATTTGGCCCGCGACGTTGCCCACCGCGCCGGCGGCGCCCGATACGACGACGGTCTGGCCGGGCTCGGGCCGCCCGACGTCGAGCAGGCCGAAGTACGCCGTCAGCCCGGTCATCCCCAGCACGCCGAGGTGGACCGGCACCGGCGCCAGCGAGGTGTCGACGGTTCTCACGCCCTGGCCGTCAGACAGGGCGTAGCGCTGGACCCCGAACATCCCCGAGACGAGCTCGCCGGCGGTGAAGTTCGGGTGGCGCGACTCGGTGACGCGACCGATCCCGCCGGCGCGCATGACCTCGCCGATACCTACCGGTGGGACGTAGGAGCGGGCCTCGTTCATCCAGCCGCGCATGGCCGGATCGAGCGACAGGTATTCGAGCTCGACCAAGATCTGCCCGTCGGCCGGCTCGGGTGCCGGCTCGTGTACGTAGTCCCAGTCAGACCGCTTCGGCAAGCCCACCGGTCGGGCCGCCAGGCGCCACTGGGCGTTCGGTTCGCTCATAACGCTTCGCAGCCTACTCGACGCGGCTTGGGGGATAACCGGCGTATAGCGCGAGTTTTATCCCAAGCGGCCGGTCAGCTGGAGGCGGCCTGGAGCGCCGTCACGATGCCGTATACGGCGAACGCGCTCGCGCCCGCGGCCAGCGCCAGCGCCGGCCACATCCGCAGACCGCGCTTGAACGCGAACAGCGGGAAGGCGGCGAACACGATCAGCTGGCTGACCCACAGCGCGACCTCGGATGGCTTGAGCAGCGTGTTGTAGAAGCCGTCCGGGTCGATCAGGCTGATCGGCGCCGCCAGGATCGCCACCGCGCCGATCGCCGCCGCGATCGGCCGGATCCGCCAGTGTCCGATGTGGTGGATGAGCCGGGTAAGCGCCACGTACTCGGCCAGGATCACGCCCGCCGTGCTCACGGCCACGCCGATGCCGATCGCCTTGGCCACGGCCGGGCTCGCGAACTGCTGGGCGACGCTCACCCCGGGCACTGCGGTGCTCAGCAGCCCCGGCATCGAGGCCAGCGGCGCGACCGCGAGCACGATCACGACCGCGGTCGCCACGAAGGCCAAAATCAGGCCCCGGCGGATCGTGCGCTGCGCCGGCGCGGACAGCTCACCGCCGAGGAACAGCGGCAGGCTGCCGCAGACGTAGAGCAGCGAGGTCTGGGCGCTGGCCTTGGCGACCGCCTGCGTGCCCGCGCCGGTGCCGAAGCTCGAGAGCGGCGTCGAGAGGTGGGCCAGCGTCACCGCGTCGAGGATTCCGGCCAGCGCGAGCTGCCCGGCCGCGATTACCCCGAACACGAGGAATGTCGCGGCCCGTCCGGCAAGCATCACCGCCACCAGCGCGGCCGGGATGGCGAGCGCGAGCACGGTCTGGTAGCGCCCCTCGCCCGGCAGGACGCTGGGGAGGAGGTCGTAGACGATCTGCACTGTCGTGTAGACGACGTACAGCAGGTAGCTGAAGATCCAGATGGCCCCCTGGGCCAGCGCCACGCGCCGGCCGGCGGCCGCCTCCACGAACGCGAAGAGGCCGCCCGAGCTGATGATCTCGCGCGAATAGCGCAGCCAGATCGCGAGCGGCACGAGAAACACGACCGCTCCCGCGAGCATCGCGAACCCGCTCGAGCCGGCCGCATCGCCGACCACGCTTGGCGCACCCGAGGCGGCCAGGGCCAGCGGGCCGCCGAAGGACGCGACCGCGAACGCCGTGAACGCCCATGCCGGCAGCGGCGGCGACGCGCGGCGGCCGGCACGCTCGCACGCGCCGGCTGCCAAGCCCGGGGTGCCCGCCCGTTTGCGGGCACCCGCCGTGATCTGTTCCATGGGCCCGGGGCCCTGGCTCGGTTAGCCCCAGCCGCTGCCGGAGGAGGAGCCGCCCGACGAGCTGCCGCCGGAGGATCCGCCGCTCGCGGTGATGGCGCTGCCGGACGGCGCGACCAGCCACCACTTGGCGCCGAACCCGTCGCTCCCCTGGCCCGCGGTACTTGAGGCCGAGGTGTCGCCGACGAAGTAGTACAGCGGGTGGCCGTCGTAGGTGACCTGTTCGGTTCCGTCCGAGCGCTTCGTCATGCCGAGCATCGACGCGGTGACACCCGAGCCCGCAGTCGGGGTGCCCGTCGTGGTGACAGGAGGCCACGCCTGGGCGCAGGCCCCGGAGCAGCTGGACGTGCTGCCCTTGTCAGCCACCCACAGGTAAATCGCGTGGCCGGACTTTCCTGTCAGGTAGGTGTGCCCGTGTGCCTTGGCGGTGCCGATCACGGCGCCGCTCCCCGCCGCGGCGGTCGAGGCGGTCGAGGACGTTGTGGCGGCTGCGGCCGGAGTGGGCGCCGCCGCCGAGCTCGTGGCCGAGCTCGAGCTGCTGGAGCTGCCGCATGCCGCGATCGCCACCGCACAAGCCGCCGTCGCGACGATCCCCGCCGCGCGCAACCGCGCTGTTCTCAGAGTGGTCATTCTTGCTCCCACGGTTGAAGTTTCTCAAGCCCCGCCGATGTGGCGGGCTATTTGTGAAGACCCCAACCGGGGGCAAATCCTTCCTGCGGTCGGCGCGGCGCGCCGCGAGCATTGCCCGCGACGCGCCGACACCATCGCGCCCGCCGCAGCGGGCCTGGACTCAGGCGGTGACCCGCGGGGTCACCTCGCCGGCTGCGGACGGGGCGATCCGTCCCGGAGCCGCGGCCAGCACGCGCGACAGCGCGCCCAGCAGCGGGCCACACAGCAGCGACACCCAGCTGCTCAGCGCAACCCACGGCCAGGGGGTCGAGAGCAGTCCGCCCAGCGCGCCGGTCCCGGCGGCCAGTGGATGCTTGGTCAGAGCCAGGCCGAGTGCCGTGACCGTATGCGGCCCGGCGGCGCCCGGAACATAGTTGTCAAGACCGGTGGCAAACCACCAGAACAGCACCGCCGCGGCGCACGCGAACGCGGGCGCGGCAGGGAGCGCGTCATGCTCGGACACGGCCGAGAGGAGCACCAGACCACCGCCGACGATCGCGATCGCGAGCGCGATGCCCCACAGGCTCGGAAGCCCGGCGAGTGCCGGCCCGAGGGTCATGATCACGATCGCGCCGACGGTTCCCGTCGTGGACGCCAGCAGCGTCTTTCGCAGCGCGGCGCGGTCGGCGCCGAGCATGAAGTAGACGCCCCAAGTCACGAAAGTCGCTGGGAGCACGAGCTGGAACTTCTCCGGGAGCCCGAACTTACCGAACACCCCATCGGCGACGGTGAACCAGTGGAGGTTGAAGTTCAGGGTGAACTCCGACCACAGGAACGCGAGCACGCCGATGCTGACGGCCAGGGGCGCCACCATCTTGACTCGATTTGACATGACAGTTACTCCTTCCTAGGGTTTGGTTTGGTTTGTTTGTCCGCGAGGTTGGTTCGCGGGCAGAGGTAATTGGGGCGGTCTTGAGCGACCGGTCCCGGAGACCGACGGCGGCCGGTTACCTAAGGGGCTGTGGCCGGCCGCTGACGGGTGTGCTGCGCTACGCCACTACGCCCGTGGGAGGCTTGATCTCGCGCTTGAGGATCTTCCCCGTGGGTCCCTTCGGAAGCTCGTCGACGAACCAGATGTGCCGTGGGTACTTGTAGGCGGCGACGTTGCTCTTGACGTAGTCCCGCAGCTCGGCCTCGGTCACCTGCTGACCGGGCTTGAGGGCAACCGCGGCACCGACTTCCTCGCCGAGGTCGGCATGGGGGATGCCGACCACTGCCGCCTCGCGCACCGCGGGGTGCTCGTAGAGAACCTCTTCGATCTCGCGCGGGTAGACGTTGTAGCCGCCGCGGATGATGAGCTCCTTCTTGCGATCGACGATGAAGAAGAAACCCTCTTCGTCGACGCGCGCGATGTCACCCGAGTAGAACCACCCGTCGGCGTCGATCGCCTCAGCAGTCGCCTCGGGACGGTTCCAGTAGCCCTTCATCACGTTGTGGCCGCGGATCGCGATCTCACCCGGCTCGCCCGGGCGGCTGTCGTGCCGGTGAAGATCGACGAGCTTCATCTGCACGCCTTCGATCGGCGTGCCGATCGAGCCCGGCTTGCGGTCGCGGCCGGGGTGATTGAACGAAGCCACCGGCGAGGTTTCGGACAGGCCGTAGCCCTCGAGGATCACGCAGCCGAACGCGTCCTCGAATGAGCGCAGGACCTCGACGGGGAGCGCGGCTCCCCCCGACACGCACAGCCGTAAGGCGCGTACATCGAAGCGCTCGCGCTCGGGGTGGTGAAGCAGCGCCGAGTACATCGTCGGCACTCCCTCGAACACGGTCACGCCGTAGCGCTCCATAGTCTCGAGGGCGCGGCCGGCGTCGAAGCGCGCGAGCATCACGAGTTCGGCTCCGGCGCTCACCGCCGTGTTCAACGCACAGGTCTGCCCGAACGCGTGGAACAGCGGGAGCGCGCCGAGGATGACGTCGTCGGGGCCGATCGAGAACACCTGCTTCATCACGTCGACGTTGATCGCGAGGTTCGAGTGCGTCAACTCGGCGCCCTTCGGCTTGCCCGTCGTGCCGGAGGTGTAGAGGATCACCGCAGTGTCCTGGGCGGTCCGCTGGGTCACATCGGCGACCGGACTGGCCGACTTAAGCAGCCGAGCGAACGCCTCGGGCTCCACCACGACACATTCCGCCCCGACCTCGGCCGCGCCCTGCTGGGCGGCGTCGGCGAACTGGTGCCAGGCGAACACAAGCTTCGCCCCGGGGTCTCCGAGGTAGAACGCGACCTCGCGCTGCTTCAGAAGTACGTTCATCGGCACCACGACGCCGCCGGCACGGAGCACGCCGTAATAGGCGATCGCGAACTCGGGAACGTTGGGCAGCATGATGCCCACTCGATCGCCGGCCTGGACGCCGCGCTCGTGCAGGAATCCCGCGACCCGAGCGCTGGCGTCGTCGAGCTCGGCGTAGGTGGACACTTGCCGATCGAGGCGCAGGGCCGTCCGCTCTCCATGCTGCTCGGTGGTGTTGATCAGGTTGTATGCGAGGTTCTCGTTCATTGGCTCTCCTTCGCTCGTTGGTGCGTGAGGAAAGCGTCCCGCAGCAAGAGCGGCGCGACCATGGGAGCCGGCGCCTAATTCGAGCCCCGCCGATTGTGGGCTGCGACCAAATGCGACGGGTGGTGGCTGATTGGACCGCGCGCAGCACCGACGAGGCCTTCGGCCTCGCGGCCCGCTAACGCGTCGGCTGCGCGTTCGCCTCGGCGTCCGCGAGCCGGGCGGCGATCAGGATGTCGAGCAGATCGCTCACCTTGCGCAGATCACGCCCGGTCCGCTCGGCGATCCTGGCCAGGCGGTAATGGGCGGTGTTCACGTGAATGTGGAGACTGTCAGCGGCTCGCCGGGCGTTCAGATCGCAGGCGACATACTCGCGCAGCGTGGTGACCAAGGGTCCGCCTTCGGCGGCGTCTTGGGCCACGAACTCATGGATGGCGGGCGCGATGAGTCGGGTCGCGGTCGGGTCCGGGCGGAGCGTGAGATATTCGAAGGCGCTCAGGTCGCTCAGCGCCACGACGCCGGGCCTCCACCCTCGAGCGATCCGCAGCATCCTCGCCTCACGATAGGCGTCGCCAACAAGGGCCAGGCTCGGCACCGCTGTGCTGATCGCCACCGACAGCGGAAGTCCGCCGTCGGCGAGCCGCCGCTGCACGTCCCCCAGATGCGGGGCAGACCCCGGAGTGCCGCCGGGGGCGGCAGCCACCACGACCACGATCTCCTCGTGGCGGACGACTGCAAGCGGAAGCGCCCGACCACCTGCGGCACGGGCAAGCGCGGCGGCGCCGCCGCGCAGCAGCTCCTCGTCGCCAGGTCGCGACTCGGCGGCGGCGGAGATCACGGCAAACGACGAGCTGCCCTCTAGCCCCGCGACACGAGCCGCGTCCAGACGCGGTCCGGGCTCGGGAGTCCGCCCCGCGAGCAGGTCCTCGAGCAGGTCGCGCCGGACCGCCTCGCCGGTGGCCGCGAGTTCTTCCTGTGTCTCGAGATAGACCTCGGCCGCGTGGGTCGTCGCCATCTCGAAGTAGCGGGGCAAGTGAGAGGCGAAGGCGAGCGCCGCCCGCTGCGACTGCTCGTCGTTGGAAGCTAGGTCGAGCGCGGCGTCCCACAGCACCCGCTCGCCCACGTAGAAACCGCGGATGAAGTCGGTCACCGACACCCGCCTGGCCCGGCGGGCGGCGTGGGGGCGGACGAACAGCAGGTCCTCGCGGGTCACGTCGCGACCGGAGGCGACGCTCTCCAGGCTCGCGCGGAGATGGGCGAACACGTGGGCGCGGACGTCGCGGCGCAGCGTCTCGTCGATGTCGCGGTAAGCCGGGATCTCCGAGACGATCCGCGCGGTGGCTTCGTCGGACAGTTCGTCGAGCCGCGCCGCAAGCACGTCCTTGAGGGCGGCGATCGCCGGATCTGGATTGCGCCCCATCGCTCCTCTCCTCGGGACGGATTGTAGGCAGCACACAAGTGGTCTCGACGAAGTTCGGGTCCCGGACCCTAGTCAAGCGATTCGTGCTGAGGGAGTCTTATGCCACACGCACAAAGATTTGAGGGAGAAGCATGAACGAGAACGCGACAACCGAAATGACGCCGGACTCGGGTCCAGCCACGCGCGGCGGCCGAGCGGCTCACGCAGGCCTCGATGTGATGCTGAGCGAGGCGGCGGCGGGTGGCCGGACGGGTGGGCCTTCGCGGTTCATTGCTCCGGGATCGGGGGTGAAGGTGGGATTTGGCCTGGCCCGGCGACCCGGCCGGGTTGCCGCGCGGGCCGGGGGGCTCACGGCTTCGCTCGCTCGCACGGCGGTCGGCCGCTCAGGTCTTGCGCCCGCCCGGGGCGACCGGCGCTTTGCCGACCGGGGGTGGGAGGGCAACTGGCTGCTGCGTCGCGTCCTGCAGGCCTACCTGGCGGTCGGGGAGACCGTGGACGGTCTGATCACCGACGCCGATGTCGACTGGCGCGCCGAGCGTCGCGCTCGGCTCGTCGCGGGCAACGTGCTCGACGCGCTCGCCCCGAGCAACTTCGTCTGGTCGAATCCGGCCGTGCTCAAGGAAATCGTCGATACGGGCGGCGGCAACCTGGTCAAGGGCGCGAGACAGTTCGTCCACGACATCAACACCCCTCCGCACCTTCCCTCCACGGTCGACACGAGCAAGTTCGAGGTGGGCGGGAACCTGGCCGCGTCGCCGGGCTCGGTGGTGCTCCGGACGGAGGTGTTCGAGCTCATCCATTACAAGCCGACCACCGACGAGGTGCGCGAGACGCCGCTCCTGTTCATCCCGCCAACGATCAATAAGTTCTACGTGCTCGACCTCTCGCCGGGCAGAAGCATGATCGAGCACTACGTCGCCCAGGGACAGCAGGTCTTCGCGATCTCCTGGCGCAATCCGGAGCAGGGGCAGGGGCACTTCGACCTCGACGCGTACGCCACCGCGGTCGCCGAGGCCCGCGATGCGGTCGCTGCGATCACGAACCAGCCCGCGGTTCACCTCGCGGCCGCCTGTTCGGGCGGGATCATCACCGCTGGGCTCCTCGGTCAGCTCGCAGCAACCGGCGAACTGGGCCGCGTGGCCAGCCTGACGCTGATGGTGTGCGCGCTCGACAACGACACCGAAGGGACGATGTCGGCGCTGGCCAGTCGCGACGTCGCCGCGGCCGCCGTCGCCGAGTCCGCCCGCAAGGGCTACCTGGACGGGCAGGCGCTCGCCGGCGTGTTCACGTGGCTGCGCCCGAACGACCTGGTCTGGAACTACGTGGTCAACAACTACCTGCTCGGCAAGGCGCCGCCGGCGTTCGACGTCCTGTACTGGAACCAGGACACGGTCCGGCTGGCGGCAGGCCTTCACCGTGACTTCATCTACCTCGGGCTCGAGAACTCGTTCGCCCACCCCGGCGCTCTGCACGTCCTGGGAGAGCCGGTCGACCTCGGCGCGGTTGACCTCGACACCTATTTCATCGCCGGCGCGAGCGATCACATCGTCCCGTGGGAGAGCGCCTACAAGGGCGCGCAGCTGTTCGGCGGCTCGCGGCGGTTCGTCCTGTCGCGCAGCGGTCACATCCAGGCGCTGGTGAATCCCCCGAGTCCGGACAGCCGGTCGAGCTTCCGGGTCACGGAGGAGCTTCCGGAGACGCCGGAGGAGTTCGTGGCCGGCGCGGCACACCTGCCCGGTAGCTGGTGGCCGGACTGGGACGCCTGGCTGGCGACACGCTCGGGAGAGCTGAAGCCCGCTCCCAAGACGCTCGGCAACCGTACCTACAAGGCTCAGGCCAAGGCGCCGGGGACCTATGTTCTTGCGAACTGATCTTCCGCCTGTGCCCGCCGACCGCTGGGCCGGCGCACACCTTCGCGAGACGCGCTGGCAGCTCGAGCTCTGCCGGTTGCTGGTCGACCCGGTGCTTCTGGGCCGGGGAGTCCCGCGCGGCGACGGGCGGGCGGTGGTCCTGCTGCCCGGCTTCGGCGCGGGCGACCAAACCCTGATCGTGCTCGCGGCGTGGCTGGCGCGGATCGGGTACCGGCCCTACACCTGCGGCTTCGTGGCCAACACCGGCTGCTCTGACCGGGCGCTCGAGCGGGTCGAGCGCCGCGTCGAGCGGGCTTATGACAGGCACGGGCGGAGGGTGGCGGTGATCGGGCATAGCCGCGGCGGCCACTACGCCAGGGCGCTCGCTCACCGCCGCCCCGAGCTCGTCTCGCATGCGATTTCCGCTGGGGCCGGACTGCGACAGATGCTCGCGGCCAGCTATGTGACCCAGGGCGCCGTGGGCGCGGCACGGCGCGTGACGGTGCACAGCGGCCGGGCCCGGTCCCCCCGCTGTCTCACCGAGGGCTGTGACTGCGCGTTTGCTCGCGACTTCGCCGGCGCGTTTCCCAGCGACCGAGTTCGCATGACCAGCATCTACTCGAAGGGCGACGGCGTCGTGCGCTGGCAGGCCGCACTCGTCCCGTACGCCGAGAACGTCGAGGTGGCCGGGAGCCACGTTGGTCTGATCTTCAACCGCAAGACCTACCGGGCGATCGCGGACGCGCTCGCCGAACCAGAGCTATGAAGTGGAGGACCCGATGCTGACCGTCCCTGATCTGTTCGAAGACCTCGGCCACTCACTGGCCACCGACTACTTCTTCCTGCGCGAGCAGCTGACAGAAGCGCAGCTGGACGTCCTGCGTCGCGTGCGCATGTTCGTCGATGACGAGGTATTGCCGGTGATCGGCGGTTACTGGGAGCGGGCCGAGATGCCGTGGCCGCTGATCCACCGCCTCGGCGAGCTTGGGATCGTCGGCGAGGACATCCACGGCTACGACTGCCCGGGCCTGGATCCGATCGCGTCGGGGCTGATTCACATGGAGCTCAACCGAGGCGACGGCAGCCTCGGCACGTTCCTCGGCGTGCAGGCCGGGCTGGCCATGCAGTCGATCGCCATGCTCGGATCGGAGGAGCAGAAGGAGCGCTGGCTACCCGCGATGGCGCGGCTCGAGCTGCTCGGAGCGTTTGCTCTGACCGAACCCGATCACGGCTCGGACTCGGTGTCGCTGGCCACGAGCGCGCAAGCGGTCGATGGCGGCTACCGCCTGAACGGCGCGAAGCGCTGGATCGGGAACGGCAGTCTGGCCGACGTCGTGGTCGTGTGGGCGCGAAACGAGGACGGCCGGGTCAACGGGTTCCTGGTCGAGAAGGGCTCGCCCGGCTACGACGCCGAGGTGATCGACGGCAAGGGATCGCTGCGGGCGATCTGGCAGGCGCAAATCGTGTTGAACGACGTGTTCGTACCGGCGGCGAACCGCCTAACCGGCGCGAACAGCTTCAAGGACACCGCTCGGGTGCTCGCGGGGACGCGGAGCACGTGCGCCTGGGCCGCGCTCGGGCACGCCGTGGCGGCTTACGACACCGCGCTCTCCTACGCCAAGCGTCGCGAGCAGTTCGGGCGTCCGCTGGCGAGCTTCCAGATCATCCAGCAGCGGCTGGTCAACATGCTGGCTGAGGTCACCGCGATGCAGCTCTACTGCCTTCAGATCGGGCGCCTGGCCGAGCGCGGGCAGCTGAGCGACACGATCGCGGGGCTCGCCAAGCTCAACAACACGCGCAAGGCGCGCCAGGTGTGCGCCGAGGCGCGCGACATGCTGGGCGGCAACGGGATCCTGCTCGACAACCACGTGATCCGTCACATGACCGACATCGAGGCGATCCACACCTATGAGGGCACCGAGACGATGCAGTCCCTGATCGTTGGCCGGGACATCACCGGCATCGGGGCGTTCGCGTAGAGCGACGATTGGGAAGGGTCGGCGGCGCCCGCGCGGCTTCGCGGCCTCGTTAGAGAGATCTCATGTGATGCTTAAACAG